>Ga0310811_10000121_pt1 | contig 118936 bp, 105 predicted proteins | sample YCmetagenome_FD_207642 | JGI IMG/M metagenome (GOLD analysis project Ga0310811, IMG submission 207642) | Soil microbial communities from experimental microcosm in Duke University, North Carolina, United States - YC | ecosystem: Engineered > Artificial ecosystem > Soil microcosm > Unclassified... | reverse complement strand
GCGGATGCGGTCCCACGTGTCTTCGTCGGCAATACCGGCGAGGTGAACGACACAGTCGATGCCTTCCATCGCATGCGCGAGCTGAGCCGGGTCGGTGATGTCGACCTTCACGATTTCCTCGCCGGCCTCGGCGGGCGCCTGTGCCGCGATGTCGGCCAGCCTGATGAGCGAGTAGCGGCCTTTCAGCCCCTCTCGCAACACGCGGCCGATGTGCCCGGCAGAGCCGGTAATCAACACTCGCTTCATATCAACACTCCTGATTCAATGGCGTTGCGGCGAGCCTTCTGCCTGCAGCGCAACGCAAACTTGAAGATGGGGGCGCGAGGCCTATTGCGTTTCTTTCGCGCCGACGGTCGTGGCGTTGCGGCGGTGATAGGCCTCGAGATAGGCATCGCGCGCGGGGACCAGATGCTCGCGGCACAGCTCGACCAGCTTGTGCCGGTCCTCGCTCGCGAGCGCTTCGAGCATCGCGTGGTGATCGCCGCGCGCCTTTTCGAGGTAGTGCGGAAAAAGCAGGGAAGCCGAGCGAATGGGATGCGTGCGCCGTTCGTACTCGCGAATCGCCTCGGTCAGCGCCTGATTGTTGGAAAGCGCGAACAGCGCATGGTGAAAATCCATATTCGCGCGAAACACCGCGCGGAGGTTGCCGGCTTGCGCCGCCGCGTCGTGCGCCTTCTGGATGTCGACGAGTTCGGCCAGTTGCTCGGGCGCGACCGGCAAAGCGATGCGCTCGGCCGCGCTGGTTTCGAGGATTTCCCGAACCGAATACAGCTCCATCACTTCACGCGGCGTGTACGACTTCACGAGCGCGCCCACGTTCTTGCGGCGTTCGATGAGACCGCGCTGCTCGAGTTCGGCCAGCACGAGGCGCGCAACGTGGCGCTTGAGTGCGAAGCGCTCGCACAGTTCGTCTTCTACGAGCCGCTCCCGCGGATGCAGCACGCCAAGCACGATCTCCTCTTCGAGCGCGTCGGAGACGCGCGCAACGTTCATGTCGATATCGCGGTCGCGCACGGCAGGCTGCGTTTGCGCACGGGTTTTCGGAGGAGTGGAGACGATTGTCATGTCGGCAGATTCGATAACGAAACCGGGGTGAACGCGCAGAAGGCGAGCAGTATATCGGCAATTCTGCCCGCGGATCCGCGCGTGCGGCGCGCCTGTGGCACGCGCCGCGCAGCGGATTCGATGCTGAAGCCGCATTGCGCTTTCAGCCCCGTGGCTTCGGCACTTTCGCTGTCATTTCCGGCGCCGCGAGGAAGTCGAAATCGCAGCCCTCGTCCGCTTGCGTGATCGACGTGAGGAACAGCTTGCGGTAGCCGCGCGCCTTCGGATCCGGCGTGCGGGGCGCCAGTTTCTGGGCGCGCCGCGCGAGTTCCTCGTCGCTCACGAGTACATCGATCGAGCGATTCGCGACGCTCAGGCGAATCCGGTCGCCGCTCTGCACGAGTGCAAGCGGGCCGCCGATCGCGGACTCGGGCGTCACGTGCAGCACGATCGTGCCGGCCGCCGTGCCGCTCATGCGGCCGTCCGACACGCGCACCATGTCCTTGACGCCGAGCTTCGCCAGCTTCTTCGGGATCGGAATGTAGCCCGCTTCCGGCATGCCCGGTGCGCCAATCGGGCCGATGCCCTTGAGCACCAGTACGTCGTCAGCCTCGACATCGAGTTCGGGGTCGTCGATGCGCCGGGCGAGATCCTCGGCGTTCTCGAACACCACGGCGCGCGCCTCGTGCTCCATCAACGCGGGATTGGCCGCCGACTGCTTGATGATCGCGCCGCCCGGCGCCAGATTGCCGCGCAGCACGGCAACGCCGCCTTGCGGATAGATCGGCTTGCTGAATGGACGCACGACGTCCTGGGCGAAGCTGGCCGGCGCCGCATCGAGCTCTTCGCCGAGCGTTCTGCCGGTGACTGTCAGCGCATCCAGATGCAGCAGCGGCCGGATTTCGCGCAGCACCGTGGTGAGACCGCCTGCCTTGTGCAGGTCCTCCATGTAGTGTTTGCCCGATGGCTTCAGATCGACGAGCACCGGCGTTTCGCGCGCCATGCGGTCGACTTCGCCGAGATCGATCTTCACGCCCAACCGGCCGGCAATCGCCGTGAGGTGGATGATGCCGTTGGTCGACCCGCCGATGGCGAGCAGCACGCGCAACGCGTTTTCGAATGCGTCCGGCGTGAGGATGCGCTCCGGGGTGAGCTTCTGCCCGATCATGGCGACTGCTGTCGCGCCCGTGCGCTCCGCGATGCGGATGCGGTCCGCCGTGACGGCAGGTGCGCTCGCGCCGCCCGGCAGCATGATGCCGAGCGCCTCGGCAATGCAGGCCATCGTGCTTGCCGTGCCCATGACCGAGCAGGTGCCGACCGTTGCGACGAGCTGGTTGTTCACTTCGTCGATTTCGTGCGCGTCGATTTCCTCGCCGCGGAAGCTCGCCCAGAAGCGGCGGCAATCGGTGCACGCGCCCACGCGCTCGCCGCGGTGAGAGCCGGTGAGCATCGCGCCCGTGACGAGCTGGATCGCCGGCACACCGGCCGCCGCGGCGCCCATCAGCTGCGCCGGCACCGTCTTGTCGCAGCCGCCGATCAGCACGACCGAATCCATCGGCTGCGCGCGGATCATCTCCTCGGTGTCCATCGACATCAGATTGCGCAGATACATGCTGGTCGGGTGCGAGAAACTCTCCGCGATCGAGATCGTCGGGAACTCGATCGGCAGGCCGCCCGCGAGCATCACGCCGCGCTTGACCGCCTCGATCAGCTGCGGCGCGTTGCCGTGGCACGGGTTATAGGCGCTGCCGGTGTTCGCGATGGCGACAATGGGCCGCGCCAGCGCGTCGTCGGTGTAGCCCGCCCCCTTGATGAAAGCCTTGCGCAAGAACAGCGAAAAGCCTTCGTCACCGTAGTTGGTGAGCCCTTTTTTGAGTCCCGACTGCTCTGGTTTCTTGTCCATAATGTCATCAATGAAATTATCGATAATCCTTGACGACCATCTTATCTACTTTTATATTGGGCTGCAAGTCATCTGCCGACATAAAGTGCCGGAGCCAGTTCGAAAGGAAACGATTCGATGAGAAAGCGTGTTGTGCTGTATCGGCCGGTGCCGGCGGACGTGCTGGAGCGTTTGCGTGCGCGCTTCGAAGTGACCGCGTTCGACGACGTCAACGAAGCGAACCGGTCGCAGTTCGTTCAAGCGCTGGGTTCTGCGCACGGCATCATGGGCAACACTCTGAAGATTACCGCCGCGCTGCTGGACGCGGCGCCCGAACTGGAAGTGGCGTCGACGATTTCCGCAGGCTACGACGCATTCGACGTCGATGCGCTCACGCGCCGGGGCGTCCTGCTCACGAACACGCCCGACGAGGTGACGGAAACCACGGCCGATCTGGTGTTCGCGCTGTTGCTTGCGAGCGCGCGCCGCGTGGTCGAACTCGCGAACTGGGCACGCGCGGGCGAGTGGCGCGGCGGCGTGGGCGAGCAATACTTCGGCATGGACGTGCATGGACGGACGCTCGGCGTCGTGGGGCTCGGCCGCATTGGCGAGGCCGTGGCCCGCCGGGCCGCGCAGGGTTTCGGCATGCGCATTCTCTACACGAAGCGGCAGCCCAACCAGCATGCGGAAGCGGCGTGGGGCGCGCAACGCTGCGAACTCGACGTGCTGCTGGCGCAATCCGACTTCGTCTGCGCGATGGTGCCGCTGTCGAGCGAGACCCATCATCTGATTGGCGCGCGCGAACTCGGACTGATGAAGCGCGATGCCATCCTGATCAATGCATCGCGAGGTGCGGTCGTCGACGAGGCTGCGCTCATCGCCGCGCTCGAATCCGGGCAAATTCGCGGCGCCGGCCTCGACGTGTTCGAGCGCGAGCCGCTGCCGGCAAGTTCGCCGCTCTATTCGCTGCCGAACGTCGTTGCGCTCCCGCATATCGGCTCCGCGACGCGGGCCACCCGCGAAGCGATGGCGCGGCGCGCCTCGGACAATCTGATCGCGGCGCTGGAGGGGCGCCGCGTGTCGACGATCGTCAATCCGCAGGTGCTGGAATCATGGCGCGCGCGAGGTGTTGGCGTGTGACCGGTGCAGCGTCGTGGCCATGCTCACGACCTCCGGCTGAAGCGTAGCGGGTGCAATAGTTGAAATAGAAGGTGAAGGTGTTTGAAAAGAAATTAGTAAACCAAATTAAATGGAGACGCAGATGCATGGCAGGTATCGATACACCGTAGCGGGCCTACTCTTTGCCGCGGGCATGATCAACTACATGGACCGGGCAGCGCTGGGCGTAGTGGCGCCGATCATCAGCAAAGACTTGAGCCTGTCCCCGTCGCAGCTAGGCGTGATCTTCAGCAGCTTCTTTTTCGGCTACTCGATCTTTTCCTTCGTCGGCGGCCATCTCGCGGACAGGTTCGGGCCGACACGCGTATTTTCGTGGGCGATGGGAGCGTGGTCGCTGCTGTGCGGCATGACCGTGGCGGCCACGGGCTTCGTCTCCCTGTTCATCCTGCGGGCGCTTTTCGGCTTTGGTGAAGGCCCGATGAATTCGACCACCAACCGCGCGATCACGAACTGGTTTCCACGAGAGGAAACCGCCACCATGATCGGCTTCACCTTCTCCGGGCAAACCTTCGGCAACGCGGTGGCGGGTCCGCTGGTCGGGCTCGTGGCCGTCGCCTTCGGCTGGCGCGTGTCGTTCGTGATCGTCGCGCTGCTGGGATTCCTGTGGATCGCGGTCTGGCGGCTGTTCGTGACCGACAAGCCGGCGCAGAACCGGCGCGTCGGCGCGCACGAGCGCGAACTCATCGAGCGCAGCCGCAGTGCGGCGCATCCCGCCGAAGAGAACGACGACGGGCTGGCACTGCGCGCCTACCTGTTCCGGCCGAGCACGCTCGCCCTGGGTGTCGGTCTCTTCGCAGTCAACTACACGCTCTTTATTTTCATTTCGTGGCTGCCGAGCTACTTCACGAACGCGCTGCATCTGGACCTGACGCAGATGAGCCTGATGACGGCGATTCCCTGGGCGTGCGGTGCGATCGGCTACTTCGGCGGCGGGCTCGCGGCCGACGTGCTGTTCCGCCGAATGAGCAACAAGTTGCTGGCGCGAAAGCTCGCGGCGGTAGTGCCGCTCGCGCTCTCGGGCCTCGCGATGCTGGCCGTGAGCTTCGTCAGCTCCACCGTGCCGGCCGTCGCACTGGTCGCGGCCGCGGTGCTGTTTCTCACGGCTTCGTCGCAGGCCGTGTGGGCGGTCGTCCACGAACTGGTGCCGAGCCGGCACCTCGGCGGCGTCAGCGGCTTCGTGCATCTGATGGCGAATATCTCGGGGATCGTCGGGCCGGCGGTCACGGGGCTCGCAGTCGAATATTTCGGTGGTTATAGCTCCGGCTTCGCGCTCGGCGCGACGATCGATCTGATCGGGGTGCTCGCCATGACGTTCGTGGTGCGAAGCCGCCCCCGCATGCGTCCGGTGGCGTCGGGCGCAACGATGTAACGATGAAGGAATGAAGCGGCGGATGGGCCGTTCAACTGAATCAACACTGCAATGGCTGTCAGGCCGGGAGAGAAGGATGGATCTGGGTTTGCGTAACAAGACCGCGCTCGTCATGGGCGCAGGCGGTGGTTTGGGACAGGCGATTGCTGTGTCGCTTGCACGTGAAGGGGCGAACGTCGTTCTCGCGGACGTCGACGCGGCAGCGCTGCAGCGCTCGGCGCAGCGCGTGGAAGAAGCCGGTGCGCGCACGCTTTCACTGCAATGGGATCTCGGCGACCTGTCGGCCATCGAGACGCACGTCGCGTCGATCGAAGCCCAGTTCGGAGGGGTCGACGTGCTCGTCAACAACACGGGCGGTCCGCCGCCGACGACCGCGTCGGGACAACCGGCCGAGGCCTGGCAAAAATACTTCGGCCTGATGGTCCTCTCCGTGATTGCGATCACGGACAGAGTGCTCCCGGGAATGCGCGCACGCAATTGGGGCCGCGTCATTACCAGCGCGTCGTCGGGCGTCATTGCGCCGATCCCGAATCTCGGTATGTCCAACGCGTTGCGCATGTCGCTCGTCGGCTGGTCGAAGACGCTGGCGCGAGAGGTGGCACGCGATGGCATCACCGCGAATGTCGTCGTGCCCGGGCGCGTGGCGACCGATCGCATTCGTTTCCTCGATGAATCGAAGGCCAAACGCGAAGGCCGGCCGGTCGAAGCCGTGGCCGCGGAGAGCACCTCGTCGATTCCGGCAGGAAGATACGGCGAGCCGAAGGAGTACGCGGACGTCGTGACGTTCCTCGCGAGCGAGCGCGCGTCGTACATGACCGGGGGCGTCGTTCGCGTGGACGGCGGCCTGATCGCGAGTGTCTGATCTGCCGGGCGACCAGTCCGGCCATAACTTTTGCATGAGAGACTTCCATGTCAGTTGATCAAGAAATTGTCGCTACCTTGTCGAGCGTTACGACGGCGACGCTGACCACCCTGCTGCTGAAGAAGGGGCTGCGCAATGTGTGGATCCGGGGCGCACGGCCGATCAAGGAGGGCATGCCTCGCATCGTCGGGCGCGCTTTCACGTTGCGCTTCGTGCCTGCCCGAGAGGATCTCGCCACGCCGGAATCCTGGTCTTCGCCGCGCTCGACTCGTGCGGCCATCGAAGCCATGCCCGAAGGCTGCGTGGCAGTGGTGGACGCGATGGGTGTAACGGATGCCGGGATCTTCGGCGACATTCTCTGCGCGCGCATGCAAAAGCGCGGCGTTGCGGCGCTCGTGACGGATGGCGTCGTGCGCGACGTCGCGGGCGTGCTCGGCACGCAGCTGCCCGTCTGGAGCCGGGGCGCCGCCGCGCCGCCGTCAGTCGCGGGCCTCACGTTCGCCAACTGGCAGGAGCCTGTTGCGTGCGGCGGCGTGGCTGTGTTTCCGGGCGATCTGATCGTCGTCGACGCGGACGGCGCGGTGGTGATTCCCGCTGCGCTCGTCGACGAGATCGTCGCTGCCGCACCGGAGCAGGAGCGGCTCGAAGCGTGGATCATGGAGCAAGTGGAGCAGGGCGCGTCCTTGCCGGGGCTGTATCCGCCCAACGAGGAAAACAAGGCGCGTTACGAAGCTTCGAAACAACGTCAGTAACAAGAAAGACTGTTGCGTTTTGGCGAGAGGTCCGGCGCACGTTGCGAGCGGCGGACCTCTCATCTCTTTCACGCGACGCAGTGATTCAAGCCAGCGTCGAATGATCCCTGCTTCGAGGTATTGTGAATAATCCATCCGAGAAGGCGATTGATGGTCCTGTCATTCGCTTGCACCCTGACGACAATGTGGTGATTGCCCGCACCGACGTCGCGATCGGAACCAGGTTGGGGACCGCGCAACTGTTCTGCCGCAGTCAGGTGCCGGCTGGATACAAGATTGCCTCCGCGCCGATTGCTGCCGGAGAGCCGATCCGCAAGTACAACGTCGTTGTGGGATTCGCGGCAATGGACATAGCGCCCGGCACGCTCGTGCACACCCATAACACGACGTTCCGCGAATTCGAGCGCGACTACGCCCATGCGAGCGAATATCGCGCGCTGGACATGGTGCCCGCAGCGCAGCGCGCGAGCTTCGAAGGGTACGTGCGCGCAAACGGCGAAGTCGGCACGCGTAACTTCATCGGCATTCTATCGACCGTCAATTGTTCGGCGACGGTGGCGCACAAGATAGCGGACTGGTTCACCGCGGAGCGGCTGGCCGCCTACCCGAACATCGACGGCGTCGTTGCATTCACGCACGGCTCGGGATGCGGGATGGAAATGAGCGGCGAGCCGATGGCATTGCTGCGCAGGACGACGGCTGGCTACGCGCGCCACGCCAATCTGGCCGCTGCGTTGATCGTGGGTCTCGGTTGCGAGCGCAACCAGCTCGCGGGGCTCATGGCCGACGAAGCGTTGAATGCGGACGAACGACTGCACACGTTCGTCATGCAGGAAAGCGGCGGCACCCGCAAGACGATCGAGGCAGGCATCGAAGCGGTGCAGGCGCTGTTGCCTGAAGCGAACCGCGTCGAGCGTCGGACGGTGAGCGCGGAACATCTGAAGGTAGGCCTGCAATGCGGCGGGTCGGACGGCTTTTCGTCGATCACCGCGAACCCGGCGCTCGGCGCGGCAATGGATCTGCTGACGCGCCATGGGGGCACGGCGATTCTCTCGGAGACCCCGGAGATTTACGGCGTCGAGCATACGCTCACGCGCCGTGCGGCCAGCCGCGAAATCGGTGAAAAGCTGATCGAGCGAGTCCGCTGGTGGAAAGAAGAGTATTCGGTGGGTCGCGACGTACAGATCAACGGCAACGTGAGCCCCGGCAACCAGGTGGGCGGGCTGGCAAACATCTTCGAGAAGTCACTGGGTTCGTCGATGAAGGGCGGAACGGGTCCTTTGAACGAGGTGTATCGTTATGCAGAGCCCGTGCGCGCGAAGGGCCTCGTGTTCATGGACACACCCGGGTTCGATCCCGTTTCCGCGACGGGCCAGATCGCGGGCGGCGCGAATCTGATTGCGTTTACCACTGGCCGCGGATCGATGTTCGGCGCGAAGCCGGTTCCGTCGGTCAAGCTTGCCACTAATACGCCGATGTATAAACGGCTTGCCGAAGATATGGACCTGAATTGCGGCGCCATACTCGACGGTGAAGCCACCATCGAGTCCATGGGGCAGACGATCTTCGACGCACTGCTGCGAGTGGCTTCGGGAGAGCGCACGCGCAGCGAATTGCTGGGTCTCGGCGATCACGAATTTGTGCCGTGGCAAATCGGCATCATGAGCTGACAGGCGGCTGCTGCATGCGGTCGCGTATTCGACCAATCAGGAGTGAATGGTGACCAGGCTATTGGATGAAAGCGCCAAGGGCGTCTATGTGATCGCGGTCACGCCCTTTACCGACGACGGCGCACTCGATCTGGCAAGCACCGATCGCATGGTGGACTTCTATCTGGAAGTGGGCGCGACGGGGCTTACGATTCTCGGCATTCTCGGCGAGGCGACCAAGCTGACGGCGCAGGAGTCACGCACGTTCGTGAAGCGCGTGCTGGACCGGGTGGCGGGGCGAGTGCCGGTCGTGGTCGGCGCGTCGGCCGCGGGGTTTGCGCCCATGCGCGAGCTGGCGTCGAGCGTGATGGAGATGGGCGCCTCCGGCGTCATGGTTGCGCCCGCATCGACCTTGCGCACCGACGAGCAGATCATCGCGTATTTCGACATGGTGACTGCAACGCTCGGCGCCGGTTGTCCGTGGGTCCTGCAGGACCATCCTGTGTCTACGGGCGTGCAGATGTCCACGTCGGTCGTGCTGCAACTCATGAAGAATTCGCCGACCTGCGTGATGCTGAAGCACGAGGACTCGCCGGGACTGGCCAAGCTGTCCGCCATCCGCGCCGCAAGCGACAAAGGCGAGGTCAGACGGCTTTCGATACTGACCGGCAACGGAGGCGGGTTGTTCCTGCCGGAAGAGTTGTCACGCGGCGCAGACGGCGCGATGACGGGCTTCGCCTACCCCGAGATGATGGTGGACGTGTGCAGCGCCCACGCGAGCGGCGACGTCGAACGCTCGCATGACCTTTTCGATGCCTATTTACCGCTTGCCCGATATGAGCAGCAGTCGAACATCGGTCTTGCCGTGCGGAAGTATTTAATGGCGCAACGCGGCGTGATCGCCTCGCCGGTTTTGCGAAAGCCCGGTCCCCAGCTGTCGGCCGCCGACATCGCAGACGTTGAGCGCCTCGTGACGCGTCAAACGAAGAGGCTGCGGGAACTGAATTGAGTGAGGAATGGCTGGCGCGATTCAATCGCGCCAGCGGTGTTTGAAAGTCACTTGTTGACCAGCCGCGCCGGAATCAACGCGAGAATCAGTATCGCAGACAGCACGAGCGATGCCGCGACAACGAGCAGTCCCGACGTCAGGGTATGCGTCACGGTCTTCAGCCATCCGATAATGGCCGGGCTGATGAACCCGGCGAGATTGCCGGTGCAGTTGATCAGCGCGATACCGGCTGCCGCTCCCATGCCGCCGAGGAACGAGGTAGGCAGAGCCCAGAACATCGGCAGCGCCGTCACCACGCCGCCTGCGGCGAGCGTGAGACCGATCATCGACAGCAGCGCGTGGTCGCCGTTGAACGCGCAGATCACGAAGCCGAGCGCCGCGATCACGGCGGGTATCGCAACATGCAGTCGCCGCTCGCGTGTGCGATCTGCGTTCAGGCCAGCTGTGATCATCGCCACCAGGGCTGCCGAGTACGGGATCATCGTCAGCAAGCCGATTGTGAGCGGATCGCGGATGCCGGTGCCGCGAATGATCGTCGGCTGCCAGAAGCCGATCGCGTAAGAACCCATCACGATGCCGAAAAGAATCAGGCATAGCAGCCAGACGCGCAACGAAGTGAACACCGTCCCCACCGAACCGTGCGTGTGAGTCGACGCGTCGGCATCGATCTCGTCCTGGATCAGGCGCTTTTCATCGGGGCCGAGCCACTGCGCGTCGGCGACGCGGTCGTCGAGGCAAAGAAAGATCACGATGCCCAGCGCGATAGCGGGCAACGCTTCGATGATGAAGAGCCATTGCCATCCGCCCATGCCCAGCTTGCCGTGCATCGCATGCATGATGTAGCCGGAAAGCGGACCGCCGAACAGTCCGGAGACAGGATTGCCGGCCATCAGCAGCGCGACCATCTTGCCCCGCCGGTGCGAGGGAAACCAGTAGGTCAGGTAAAGAACCATGCCGGGGAAGAAGCCCGCTTCCGCAACGCCGAGCATGAAGCGCATGACGTAAAACATCGTGGGCGTATGCACGAAAGCCGTGGCGATCGACAATGCGCCCCACGTCACCATGATGCGCGCGATCCAGCGCCGTGCGCCCAGCCGATGCATCAGCAAGTTGCTCGGCACCTCGAAAAAGAAGTAGCCGACGAAGAAAAGCCCGGCGCCGAGTCCATACGCTGCTTCGCTGAAATGCAGCGCATTGACCATCTGCAGCTTGGCGAAGCCTACGTTCACGCGATCGAGGTAGGCAATCACGTAGCCAACGAATAGCAGCGGCATGAATCGCCACGCGACGCGCCTGAAAAGCGAGTCACTGTCGGTGGCGTCGAACGTCTGATCGATGGCAGTGCGGGCGAACATGATGTCTCCTTGTCCGCCCGGGTGTTCGAGGTAGTGCGCAAGTGATGCGCACGGTCACGCAGTGGCGGCGAGCGCAGTATCGCGTGGCGTTTCTCATCGAGAAAGCGGTCGCCCGTTGCTTCAGCCAACAGTTATTTTTGTGTCTGCCCGGATAAAGGATCGCTTTGCTCTTCCCGCGTTTCGGTGGCACGCAATACTTCAATTGCCATCTCGCGAAATGCATGGACCAGCCGAACGCGCGCAGACGACCGGTTCCACAGCAGCCCAACGACCCGTTTCGGAAACGGATGGGGCAGTGGCCATTTCTTCAGCGAAAGACCCGCAAAGGGCGTCGTGCGCCAATCGGGAACGAGCGTCACGCCCAGCCCGCGATCGGTCAGGACGGCGAGCGCATCCAGGCCGTCGAGCTCGCAGCGCTGACGCGGCGAGATGCAGTGCTGGCGCAAATAGGCATCGGCGAGTTGACCGCCGACGACGTTCCGGTCGTAGCGCAAGAACGGCTGTGTCTGCAGCGTGTGGTGTACATCGGTGACCTGCATCGAGGCCGGCGTCAACAGCACCAGCGGCTCCTCGCGGAACGTATGCCAGTCGCAGTTCTTCGGAAGCTCGAAAAGCGGCTGCACGAGGACGGCGGCATCGAGATGGCCGTTCACGACCTTGCGGTACAGCTCCGTGGAAGGGCCAGGTTCCAGATAGATGTCTATTTGCAGGTGACGGGTCAACAGTTTGGCCAGCACGTCGGGAATCCGGCTCGTCATCATCGTGGGGGTGCCGCCGAGACGCAATTGGCCGGCCAGTGTCGACGAATCGTCCAGATCGGACTTCAGGTCGCGTATTTCATGAAGCACCGTGCGTGCGCGGCTGAGAATGCGCTCGCCGGCCTCGGTCATTCCGACCGTGCGGCCGGATCGGCGTACGAGCTTTATTCCGAGTTCGATTTCGAGCATCTTGACACGCTGGGCCACGGCGGCCGGCGTCAGGTCGAGCCGTCGCGCAGCTTCTGCGATCGAACCCAGTTCAACGACGTAGACAAAGCTCTGAAGATAGCGCGAGTCCATCAATAAGAAGTTTTATCTTCTGAAGAAGTCAAAGGATACTGTTTTTGTGGGTCTGGGGCCAGCACACTCGATTGCGTATAGCGGTGATTGAGACAATGCGTCTGCCTTTCCAGGGAGGATTGCCGACATGCCACGAATCGAGTCGATTGCCACCTGCGTGGCCGTTGTTCCGCTGGACCGCGTGACTTCGTTCGCTACACGCACCGTGTCGAAGCGCGAGTACGGATTGGTGAAGGTCCGCTCGAGCGATGGTGTGGAAGGCATCGGGTTCTGCTATGTCGGCAGCGCGGGCGGCGCACTTCTGCGCGTGGCCGTCGAGCAGTTGCTCGCTCCGATGCTGGTCGGACAGGACTCGTATGCCGTCGAGGGTCTGTGGCAGGCGATGTATCGGGAATCACTGCTGCAAGGCCGTTCGGGCACGGTCATGCGCGCGATCAGCATGCTGGACACGGCGCTTTGGGATCTCAATGCGCGCACGCACGGCGTGCCGATTCACAAATACCTGGGTGCTGTGGAACTCGATACGGTGCCCGCGTATGCAAGCGGCGGCTATTACCTCGACGCGAAGACGCCGCAGATGCTCGGCGACGAAATGGCGAGCTACGTCGAGATGGGGTTCAAGGCGGTCAAGATGAAGGCCGGGCGCCTGTCGCCCGCCGAGGAAGAAGCCCGTGTGCGCGCCGCGCGCGAAGCGATCGGGCCCGATGTCGAACTCATGATCGACATTAACAACGGATGGCGTGACGTCACGGAAGCGCTTCAGTTCGTGCGCCGCTTCGAACAATACGACCCGTACTTCATCGAAGAACCTTTCTCGCCGGACGACGTGGATAACCACGCACGTCTCGCGAAGCAAACGCGCGTGCCGATCGCAACGGGCGAGATCGGTTATGGCCGGTGGTACCACAAGGAACTGATGGACAAGGAGGCCGCCGCGATTCTTCAGACGGATGCGCTGGTATGCGGAGGCATCTCCGAGTGGCGGCGCGTTGCCGCGACGGCGGCCAGCTACGGTGTCGTCGTCTGCCCGCATTGGTTCCATGACGTGCATGCACCACTGGTTGCGGCGACGCCGAATGCGCGCTATGTCGAGTTCTTCTGGGATGACCAGGTGTTGAATTTCCGCCGCCTCATCGACCGCCAACTCACGCAAAAGGGCGGCCGGATTGCACTGCATCAAGAGCCCGGGCTGGGGTTTGCCTTCGACGAAGATGCAGTGGCGAAGTACGGCAAGTGGACCGAAGTCAGATGAGATGTGCGGCTATTCGCGAGGCGCCTGTCGCCCTGTGGAGCGGCAGGCGCCTGCCCAATGTCGTCGATGGACTTTTAGTGCTTGCTGAGGAAGTGCCTACGCAGGGGCTTGAGGACGAAAAGCGCGAGCAGGGCAGTCGTAATGTCGAAGGCGATCGCGCACCCGAAGACAGGAATCCAGCTGTTCGTGTGCTGATGCAGGAGAGCGGCAAGCGGGCCGCCGAAGATCGAACCGATGCCAAACGAAATATAGAGCCAGCCGTAGTTGGTCGTCGCGTTGCGGGTCCCGAAAGTGTCGGTGAGCGTGGACGGGAACAGCGAGAAGATTTCGCCCCAACCAAAGAAGACGACACCGGAAAGGATCACGAACAGCGTTGCGTTTTCGCGTGTGAGCAGCCAGAGGAGCATGGCGACACCTTCCAGAGCGAACGCGAACGCCATCGTGTTTTCGCGTCCTGCCCGATCGGAGATCCAGCCGAACAGCGGCCTCGTCAGCCCGTTCGTGAAGCGATCGATCGTCAACGCCAGCGGCAGCGCCGCGAGACCGAACACCAGCATCTTGCTCACGCCGAAATCGGCCGAGAAAATCGCCATCTGCGACGTCACCATCAAGCCCGAGGTCGCCATCAAGGTCATCATGACGAACATCAGCCAGAACAGCGGCGTGCGCAACATTTGTGCGGGCCGGTAGTCGGGCGCCTGCTGCGTGCCGGTCGCTGCCTCCGGTTGGTCGGGCAACGCGGTGCGCTCGCCGCGCGGCACCCTGAGTCCTTGCGAGGCTGCGAAGCCCACGGCGGCGAAGAGGACGCCATATAGTGCGAGCGTGCCGTCGACCCCTCGCGTCACGAGCGAAGCGGAAATCGGGAACGTCGTGATGATCGCACCCATGCCGTAGCCCGCAGCCGCGACGCCGGCAGCAAAGCCGCGGCGATCGGGAAACCAGCGGACCATCAGACCGACGACGCCGACATAGACGATGCCGGTTCCGATGCCGCCCACGCCGCCATACGTCAGGTAGAGGCCAAGCACGCTCTGCGCGTGCGACGCGAGGAACCAGCTCAGTCCGGTGAGCACCGTGCCGATCGAAATCAGCGTGCGCGGACCGAATCGGTCGATCAGCGCGCCCTGGACAGGCGAGAAGAATGCCTGCAGCAGCACGAGAATCGAAAACGTCACCTGCAGTTCCGGGAGCCCGACACCGAGCTTGGCCATGAGAGGCTTTGTCATCAGCGTCCACACATACTGCGGACTCGAGATGGCCATCATGCAGACAAGACCAAGTGCGAGCTGGCCCCAGCGGTGCCGCTCGGCGAGTCTTGCAGTAGGGAATGCAGAGGTGTTCACTGTGTTCATTGCATCATTTCCAAAACGAAGGGTGTGTCCAGGGCGGTCCGTAATCCCTGCGTGCCAGAGGCCATCTGCCGGGCGAATCTGGTCAACGTCGCCGTTGAAAGCCAGATTCGTGCCAGTGCGAGCGATGAGGTGATGCCGCTTCGTGGTCTCGAAGTGCATGCGCTATGGGAAGGGGGCCTTAAGGCAACGGCGTTTTCATACGCCAACGATGCTCGCGGATGGTGCGAAGCCGAGAGCGTTGGTGCGCTACGCATGCAGTCGGTGCAAGACCGAACCAGCCGAACAGGATTCGCAATAGTCGCGATAGTCATGAAGCGACGTCATTCGCGCGCTGCGATTTTTGTCTTCAGCGGCAACAATGACAGAGCGAGATCGACCCAGCGCTCGAAACGAATGCGGTCGATTATCCGTCGCCGTCTCGATGCAGCGATTTTCCGATTGCCGTGAATAACGGCACTATTGCAGTCCGATTACAAATTCGTCATTTTCATGGCGGGTTCGCGATGGGGCATGGCGTGGCAATGCGCGGGCGGTGAGCGGCGAAGGCCGTGTTTATAGGGGGCTTGCGTTTTATGCGCCGCGATTGCGGTCGCGCCCATAGTCAGTGCATTTCACGATGATTCAAAGTCCCTATTGGCCGGGAAGTCCGGTGCGCTAAATAATTCCCCCTCGTTGAAAATTATTGGCGCAAACCATGTCGAAGAACTTTCCGTACGTGCTGGTGTTAGCGATCGGCACGCTCTTTCGCGTTGCCCCCGCGATTGCCGATCCTGCAGCGGCCACTCCACGCGATGGGCTGATCGCTACCTGCGCCGCTTGTCACGGAGCGAGCGGCGAAGGCTCCGAGGCGGTAGCGGCGCCCCGTCTCGCCGGGCAGGACGCAGATTACATGGCTCACGCGCTATCCATGTTCAAGGCGGGCACGCGCGCAAGCCCGATCATGCAACCGGTTGCGCGCACGCTGTCCGATGCGGACATGCAGGCCGTGGCCGAATATTTCGCAGCCCAGCATCCCCCTGTTGTTCCGCAAGAACAACCGCAGGGCGACGAAGCTCGTGCGGGCGCACAGCTCGCACAGTTCGGCGATGGAACCGGCGTTGCGGCCTGTTTCAGTTGCCACGCAGCGGGGGGCAAGGGCAACGGTGCGCGTTTTCCGAGTATCGCGGGGCAGCCGGCCAGCTTCACGGTCGCCCGTCTTCACGAGTTTCAGGCGCGCGCGGCGCAGGGCGGCGCCAAGCCGGGAACGATGACGGCCGTCGCTGCACAGATGTCGGAGGCGCAAATCGCGGCTGCGGCCGCGTATCTGTCGACCCTCGCGCGCTAACGGGTTGCTTCGCGTGCGGCGTGTCGGATTCAGTGCGGCATTGACGAATGCGACGTCCAACGCATGCGATTCGATACATGCGGCGGCCCGAAAGTGACGGCCGCCGCATAGCCGTTACCGGGTCGTTGCGGTTTCAATCGAGCGCCGCTGACGGCGCACGATGAGCCAAAGTGCCACCAGCACGATCAGCGTCGTCACTATCGCGAATAGCGAAGTGGCGTGCGCAATACCGATGCGCTGCACCGCGAAACCGAGGCCGATGACCGGCAGCGAGATCGCAACATAGAGCACGACGAAGAAGCTCGACGTCACTTCCGCACGCCGATTCGGCGGGGATTTCGTAGCCAGATCGCTGAGACTCGCGCGGAAGCTGACACCCTGGCCGATGCCCGCGATCGCGGTGCCGACGATAAGCGTCGTCAGCGAGCGGTCGAATGCGCAGAGTGCGATCGCGGTGAGTCCCACCGCGAGACCGATGCAGCCGGCCGCGAGACGATGCCGCGCGGCGATGCGGGCCTGAAGGATCTGCCCGATGGCCGAGCAGGCGAAAAGCAGGAAAACGAGTGCCCCGATCAGGACGCTGCTGTGATATCCGAGCAGCCCGCCGATCAATTGCGGCACCACGGCGGCGAAGAACCCGACTACCACGAATCCCGCAAAGCCGGCGAGCGCGGCGGGAACGAATGCTTCGCGCACTTCCACGGGCAATGAAATGCGCTGAAATTGCAGCTTCGTGCGGGCAACGGGGCGCGCCGTTTCGGGCGCGAGCCAGACGGCAATCAGCGCGAGGAATACCAGCGCGAGATGAATGGCGTAAGGCACGATGGTCGGCCGCGGCAGCACGGTGACGAGTATGCCGCTCAGCAACGGACCGAAGCCGAGTCCCAGCATGTTCGAGGCCGTTGCTGCCAGCGTGGCGTGCGGCTGCCAAGCGGGTGGCGCCAGTTCGATCACGGTGACGGTGGCCGTGCCGGTGAATATGCCGGCCGAAAGTCCGGACAACAGACGCGCACCCATCAGCCCCGCGGCCCCGTGGCTTGCAATGAACGCGACGGCGGCGGCACCGGACGCACACAGTCCCGCAAACAACATGCGCCGGCGACCGAGCTGGTCGGACCAGTTGCCGACCGTGAGCAATGCGCCCAGCACGCCAACGGCATAGCACGCGTAAATCACGGTGATCAACGTCGGGGTGAAACCGTATTGCTGCTGATAAAACCGGTAAATGGGCGTCGGAAGTGTCGTGCCCATCATGTTGATCATGAAAGCGGCCGAGATTGAAATGAAAGCAAAAGCAGAATGACGGGTACCGGATAGCCGTTTCATCAAAATTACCGACAGGCCAATAAGAATTGCACAAAGAAGGGCGGCGACGAGGCGAGACAGTTGTATCGCCGCAGCAGAGTCGTCATCATACAAGCCGCGAGAAAATGCTGCAGGCTTCGCACACGAGCGTCAGATTGGCTGTGCGTTCAACAATCCGCATAACGCAATGGCGTTTGAAAGTGTGCGCGCACGTGCCGTCGTAGCAATAAGTTTCCACGGAGAAAGTGTGAAACCGCCAGGTGCCTTCTTGTGATCGGCGGATGCAGCTGAAATAATCGGTTCGCCCGCCTGTCCGATGAGCGCGGCCGCCACGCTGGCTCGCAGCATGAAATAGGAATTAGAGATGAAAAACTTTCGACGTACCTTCATGATTCATTCGATCGGCGCCGCCGCGCTGGCGATCACCGGACGCTCCGTCTGGGCGGCACCGCCGCAGCTTCAGGAAAGCGATCCCGCTGCGCAGGCGCTCGGGTACAAAGCGAATGCGGCCCAGGTCGATCACGCGAAATATCCGCGTTACAGCAGCAGCCAGCGCTGCGCGAACTGCCAGTTCTTCCAGGGCAAGCCGACCGACGCCAACGCGCTCTGTGCGCTGTTCGGCGCGAAGCAGGTGAGCGGCGCCGGATGGTGCAACGCCTATCAGGCAAGAGCATGAATTGCGTGTGCAGGTAAGGTGATCGAGGCAGCGCCGGCAAGCGTGGCGCGCGTCCACAACAAGGAGTGAACGGATGGAACTGATTGTGAATGGCGTGCATCACAACGTCGACGCCGACCCGAACATGCCGCTGCTGTGGGCGGTCCGCGACCTGTTGGGACTGCATGGCACCAAGTTCGGTTGCGGCGTCGGCGCGTGCGGCGCGTGCACCGTCCATCTCGACGGCGTGGCAGTGCGCTCGTGCGTCACGTCGCTTGCAGACGTACAGGGCAAGCCCGTGACGACGATAGAAGGCTTGGGCAACGGCAGGGAACATCCCGTGCAGCTCGCGTGGAAAGCCGCGAATGTGCCGCAGTGCGGTTACTGCCAGCCCGGTCAGATGATGCAGGCCGCGTCGCTGCTCAAGCAGACGCCGAAGCCGAGTGACGAGCAGATCGTCGAAGCCATGTCCGGCAATGTCTGCCGCTGCGGCACCTATCAACGCATCAAGGCTGCCATCAAGGCGGCGGCGGAGCAGGCGTGATGAGCGATATCGTCAATTTGAGCCGGCGCCGGGTGCTGAAGGGCACATTGGCGGGTGGCGTCGTGCTGGGTCTGCATGTCGGCGGAATGCGCGCGGCGTTCGCGGCGTCCCCGCTCGCGTCGGCAAACGGTGTGAAGACCGTGTTCGCGCCGAACGTCTATGTGTCGGTTGCGCCGTCGGGCGAGATCGTGCTGGTCGTGCATCGCTCCGAGATGGGCACCGGCATCCGTACCAGCCTCGCGATGATTCTCGCGGACGAACTCGATGCCGACTGGAACACCGTCAAGGTCGTGCAGGCTCAGGGCGATGCGAAATACGGCGACCAGAATACCGATGGCTCCCGTAGCATCCGCCAGTTTTTCCAGCCATTGCGCGAGGCAGGCGGTTCCGCACGGCAGATGCTGATCGCGGCCGCCGCTGCGCAGTGGCGCGTCAGCCCGTCGAGTTGCCGGACCGAACTCGGGCACGTGGTGCACGCGGCGAGCGGGCGGCGCGTGTCATACGGCGCGGTGGCGGAGGCCGCGGCTCATCAGCCGGTACCCGCCCGCGACACGCTGAAGCTGAAAAACGAAGAGACGTGGCGCTATATCGGCAAGTCTTTGCCGATCGTCGATCTGGACGACATCGTCCATGGCAGGGCGACGTACGGCATCGATATCGTGCTGCAAGGGATGACGTACGCGTCGGTCGAACGTTCGCCTGTGTACGGCGCAACGCTCAAGAGCGTCGACTCGACCGAAGCGATGAAGGTGCCCGGCGTGCTGCACGTGGTGCGCATTCCGTCGGTGCCGCTGCCCTCCGGCTTCCGGCCGCTCGGCGGCGTCGCGGTGGTCGCGACCAACACGTGGGCCGCGCAGCAAGGACGCCAGAAGCTCAAGCTCGACTGGGACCTTGGTCCCAATGGCACCTACGACAGCGGCGCATATCGCAAGGCGCTCGAAGACACCGCACGGCAGCCCGGAAAGGTCGTGCGCAACAACGGCGATACCGCCGGCGCGTTGAAGAACGCGGCACAACATGTGTCGGCGGACTACTACGTGCCGCATATGGCGCACGCGGCAATGGAGCCGCTGGCCGCATCCGCGTCGTTTGCGAACGGCGCAGTCGAAGTCTGGACCGCCACGCAGAATCCGCAGCAAGCCCGCACGACCGTTGCGCAAGTGCTCGGGTTGTCGGAGCAGGCCGTGACGATCAATGTCACGTTGCTGGGCGGCGGCTTCGGCCGCAAGTCGAAGCCGGACTATGTGGCCGAAGCAGCGTACCTGTCCCGCGAGGTCGGCGCGCCCGTCAAGCTGACGTGGACGCGTGAGGACGACATACGCAACGATTATTTCCATGCCGTGTGCGCGCAGCACATGGAAGGCGCCCTCGATGCGCAGGGCAAGACGGTCGGCTGGTTGCACCGGACCGTGTTTCCGTCGATCACTTCGACGTTCACGCCGAACGTGACGTATGGCGCGGCGGGCGAACTGGGCCAGGGCGTCACCGATATGCCGTATGAAATCGCCAACGTGCGATGCGAGAACGGAGCGGCGCAGGCCCATACGCGTATCGGCTGGTATCGGTCGGTGTACAACATTCCGCACGGCTTCGCACAGGGCTCGTTCGTCGACGAACTCGCCACCGCGGCACGGCAGGATCCGGTGAAGCATCTGCTCGCGCTGCTGGGCACGCCGCGTCATGTCGATCTGCATGCGCTGGGGGTCGATTATCCGAACTACGGCGCGTCGATCGACGAGTATCCGATCGATACCGCACGCTTTGCCGCGGTGGTCCGCGAGGTCGCGGCACGTTCGAACTGGTCCAGGGCGTTGCCCGCTCGCCACGGGCGTGGGATCGCGGTCCATCGCAGCTTCTTGTCGTACGTGGCCGCGGTCGCCCAGGTGCAGGTGGCCGACGACGGCTCGGTGCGGGTGACGCGCATCGATCTGGCGGTCGACTGCGGACGCATCGTCAATCCCGACCGCGTGATCGCGCAGTTCGAAGGCGCGGTGGTGATGGCGCTCGGCAATGCGCTATACAGCGAAGTGACGTTCAGTCATGGGGCGACCGAGCAATCGAACTTCACCGATTATCGGGTCGCGCGCATCGACTCGGTGCCGGAGACCCATGTGTACATCGTGCCGAGCAAGGCGCCGCCCGGCGGCGTTGGCGAACCGGGTGTGCCGCCGACCATGGCGGCGATCTGCAACGCGATCTTCCATGCGACGGGGACGCGGATTCGTGCGCTGCCGGTAGACAGCGCGCTGTTGAAGCGGGCCTAACCGGCACGGCGGGGAAGGGGGCAGGCTGTGCGTTGATCAGCGGCGCGGACGAATCAGTCCGCGTTCGACTTCGTCACGCTGCGAAAGGGGCTACAGCCCCGCCAGCGCGTTGCGCAACACCCCGGCATCCCCGCCGAGCAGCTCGCTCGCCTTGATCGACGCCTCGAGCATCGATCGACGCATGCCCATGAGAAACGCTTCGTCGACGCGCGGGCGCGGCCCCGCGAGCGTGAACGCGCCCGCGAGCGGTTGCGCGGCTGAAAATACCGGCGTCGAAATGCCCGCCGTTTCGCTGTCGCGGTCCCCGATCGAGATGTAATAGCCGTCGCGCCGAATCTGTTCGTACAGTTCTCCGTGAGCGCCGCTGAACGCGCTCAGCAAGCGCCCGCCCGAACCTTTATCCATCGGCAGCACATCGCCTTCGCGAACGTGATCGCGAATCGCATGCGTCGTGTCCACACGATGCAGGCACACGCGCAGTTCCTGGCGCCGCACATAGAACGACACGCTTTCGTTGCATTCGTCGCGCAGCGCGCGCATCAGCGGCAACACGACGTCGGCCAGTTGCAGGCCGCGTTGATAGAGCGCGCCGAGTTGCAGCGCGGCCGGGCCGATCAGATAGCGGCCGTCGTCCGAGCGCAGCAGCATCCGATGGTGCGTGAGCGACGCAATGAGCCGCAGAATCGTGCTTTTGTAGAGGCCGGTGCGCGATGCGAGTTCGGCGAGCGACAGTCCCTTGTCGTCGGGACGGAACGCGAACAGGATGGCAAAGGCTCGATCGAGCGCGGCGACGCCGTCGGGGGAAGCCGAAGGCGCCGCGGTCGCTTCATCGGTCACGCGGCTGGAAGAAACCATGAGTGGCAGGCTAAACAATAACGGCGCAATTCTACGCCGTGCGGCTGGCCGCGACTGCGCCGCGAACGTTCCAGTCCGCGCGCAACACCGAGCCGGTGCTCGAATCGGTGATGAACAGCGTGCTGTGCTCACTTCCGCCGAAGGTCACGTTGGTGATCGTGCGCCCCTTGCAGGATTCGATCTTGGCCAGCGGCTCGCCATGCGCGTTCAGCACGAACACCGCGCCAAGCGACGCATGCGCGACGAACAGGTTGCCGTCGGCGTCGATCGTCAGCCCGTCCGGACCGCTGGTTCCGTAGAACTGCGCGAACCGGCCGACTTTGCTCGTGCTGCCGTCCGGCAGCAGGGGCAGACGCCATACCGCGTTATCGCGCGTCATCGCGACGAACAGCACTTTTTCTTTCGCGTCGAGCACGAGTCCGTTCGGGCTGGGGCCGTTGTGGATCAGACAGTCGAGACGTCCGGCGGCCGTGAGGCGAAACACGCGCCCGGTCGGATCGTGCAGGCCGGTTTGCCCTTGATCGGTGAAATAGATATCGCCGTTGCTCGCGACGATCAGATCGTTGACCCCCTTGAAACGCTCGCTATTGCGTCGCGCGAGCAGCGGCTTCACTTCGCCTTGCGCGGGGTCGAGCTTCATCACGCCGTTCTTATAGTCGGCGATGATCAGCTGATGCTGCGGGTGCCACGCGAGTCCGTTCGGCTCGCCGTCGTACTCGGCTATCACGCGCCAGTCGAGCGACGGCGTGATCTGGAAAATGCGCCCGTGCGGAATATCGACGATATACAGATTCCCTTGCGGATCGAAGCAGGGCCCTTCGATAAAGCAATCGACCGGCTCGCCGCCCTTGTTCGCGCGCGACCATTCGGACACGACACCGAACTTGCGCAGCGTGTCCGGCATTGCCGTGTGGACGACCGTCTTCACGACGGGCGGAACAGGATTCCAGCTCATTGCGACTCTCCGTCGAGATGGCGCTCGGACGCACCGGTGTATCGATAGGGCATCTGCCGGGGCATCGGCCCTTTGTTGCGCTCGGCGCGTCCGCGCTGCTCCCATGCATGCGAAAGAATGCCGACCGCGCGCGACAGGCAGAAGATGCCGCGCGCAAGCTCGGGCGCGAAGCCGAGTTCCGCATAGATGACGGCGGTTGCGCCGTCGATGTTCATCGGAATCGCGCGGCCCTTGCGTGTTTGGAGCAACGCTTCGATGCCGCGCGCAATCGTGGCGTAGCGTCCCGACACGACGCCGTTTGCAGCGGCTTCGTCGATCATTCCCAGCAAGCGGCCGGCGCGCGGATCGATCGGGTGGAAGCGATGGCCGAAGCCCGGCAGATATTTGCCGCGTGTGGCAATGAACGCGTCGATTTGCTGCTCGATCGCGTCCGCGAGCGTCGCGTGCTGCGATTGGGCGTGCTCGATCGCATGGAACAGTTCGACCGCCTGCTGTCCGGCGCCGCCGTGAACGTCGTCGAGCGTATTGAGCGCCGATGCCATCGCGCCGTTCAGCGGCAATCCGCAACTGACGGCCATTCGCGAAATCGCGATCGACGGCGCATGCGGTCCGTGATCGACGGACGCCACGAGCGCCGCTTCGAGTAGCCGTGCCTCGCCGTCGCCCGGCAGTTCGCCGCGCAACATCAGCCAGATCATCTGCGGGAAGCTGACCGCGCCGATCAGCTCCTCGATGGGATAGCCGCGCACCTTGATGGAGCCCGGATGGATGTCGATGATCGACGTGCTCCAGTAGTCGGCGGCGAGTGTGGCGAAATCCTGCGGAGAAGTCATGACGAAAAACCCTTCGGCAATAAGTGCAATACGTGCCGTGAATCGTATGAGCGAACGACGGCTCAGCGGTTGATGTCTTCGAGCGCGAGCCCCTTGGTCCTCGGTCCCATGATGCCGATCAGCAGCATCACGAACACCATGCATCCGGTGATCATGTAGAACACGCCGGTTGCGCCGAATTCGCGCAGACAGAATGCCACGATGAACCCGGAAAAGATCGCGCTCAGGCGGCTCCACGAATAGACGAAGCCGATGGCCCGCGCGCGGACTTCGGTCGGATACAGCTCGGACTGATAGGTCTGAAACGAATAGGTCAGGACGGTGAGCGCGAGGTTCATGCAGAAGCCGAAGATGACGAGCCCGACCGTGCCGGTCTGGTTCGCGAACGCGAGGCCGAATGCGGCCGCCACCCCCGCTGCGCCGACGAGGCTCCACTTGCGTTCGATCTTGTCGGCGACGCTGAAGAACAACGCCGGCCCGAGCGGCAGCGCAATCGACATCAGGAACGAGTACTGCAGGCTGTGAACGAGATTGAATCCTTTGCTCGTCAACAGCGACGGCACCCAGTTGCTGAAGCCGTAGAAACCGATCACCTGCACCAGATTGAACAGCGACATCATGATCGTGCGCTTCAGATACGGCGCTTTCAGGATGTCGCGAAAGCGCCGCTCGACGGCAGGCGGCGCCGGAACGTACGGCCCGGGCGGCGGCAACATGCGACCGTACTGGCGCTCGACGACCCGTTCGATCTGCTCGGTGATCCGTTCGGCTTCGTCGAGGCGGCCACGCGAGACGAGCCAGCGCGGGCTCTCGGGAATGCCGAGCCGCATGATCCAGACGAGCGCGGCGCCGATCGCACCCGCCAGCACCACCCAGCGCCAGCCGTCGATGCCGAACGGCCGCTGCGGCACGAGCCACCAGGACATCAGCGCGACCAGCGGCACCGCCAGATACGGCACGACCTGCGTGACCGCGAACGCACGGCCGCGCAGATCCTTCGGCATCAGTTCCGCCACGTAGGTGTTGATCGTCACCATTTCGATGCCGAGCCCGATGCCGGCCAGCAGACGGAACAGATTGACGCCCACCGCGCTCTGCTGGAATGCCATCAGCACGCTCGCCGCGGTATAGCCGAGCAACGCGTAGACGAAGATATTGCGGCGTCCAAAACGATCGGCGAGAAAGCCCAGCATCATCGTGCCGATGAAGAGGCCAATGAACGTCGCGGCAACGAACGCGGCAATACTGTTCATCGCGAAGATCGACGTCGACGTCTTCACGAACAGGCCGCTTTCGGTCAGGCCGGGCGCGATATAGCCGGTCATGAACAGATCGTAGAACTCGAAGCTGCCGCCAAGCGACAACAACAATACGATGGTCCAGATACGGCGTGTGGCCGGCAGCCGGTCGAGGCGGGCAACGATCGCGTGCGCCGCCCGCTCGCGTCCGGTTGCGGCTCGCGCGCTCGAAGTGGCTTCGGCGGGCTCAGGCAGGGTCGCCGCGGTCAAGGTCTGCTTCATGTCGTCCTCTGGTCTCCAGTCGGGTTTTCGGCGGGCGTGCGATGGTCAGATCGCGCCGTCGTTTTTGAGTTGAGCGATCGCGTCTGCGTCGAATCCCAACTGCTGCAGATGCGTTTGCGTGTGTTCTGACAGGTACGGGGCGCGCCGCGTCGGGCCCTGGCTGACGGCTTCGCCTTGCGCATCGAGAAAGCGATAACCCGCGCGCGTCACGCGCTGCACGTGTTCGCCGTCCGGCAATGCGCGGATGAACTGTCGGCCGGCGATTTGCGGTTGCGACACCGCTTCGGGCACGCTCAGCACGAGGCCCGCCGGCACGCCCACCGTAATCAGCCGGGCTTCCCAGTTGGCGGCGCTGTCCGCGCGCAATGCCAGTTCGATTTCATGCTTCAGTGCCTCGCGATGACGCTTGCGCGTGTCGCGCTCGCGAAAGCGCTCGTCCTGCACGAGTTCCGGCCGGCCGATCACGTTGCATAGCGCGACGAACTGCTTGGTTTCGTTGGCGGCGATGTTGAGCTTGCCGTCGCCGCAGTCGAAGGTGCCGGACGGCGCCGCGGTGAAATTCTCGTTGCCCATGGGCTTCGGTTCGACGCCCGCGTTCAGATAGTTGGAGACGACCCAGCCCATCGTCGACAGCGACGCTTCGAGCATCGACACATCGATGATTCGTCCTTCGCCGGTGCGCTGCGCGGCGAGCACGGCGGCGCAGATCGCGAGCGCGGCGCTCATGCCGCCGACCGTGTCCGTCACCGGATAGCCGACCCGCAGCGGAGCCGAATCGGCATCGCCGGTCACGCTCATCGCGCCGGACATGCCCTGAATGATCTGATCGTACGCAGGGCGGCGAGCCAGCGGACCATCGTTGCCGAATCCGGAAATCGCGCAATACACGAGGCGCGGATTCAGTTCGAGCAGCCGGCTCGCACCGAGGCCGAGGCGCTCCATCACGCCGGGCCGAAAGTTTTCGACGAGCACGTCGGCGTCGCGGACGAGCTTGCGCAGGATGTCCTTCGCCGCATCGTGCTTCAGGTTCAGCGTGATCGACTCTTTCCCGGCATTGACCGCGACGAACGACGCGCCCATGTTGCGGGCGGAAGCGCTCGGGTCCGCGCCCAGTCGCCGTGCCAGGTCGCCGCCGTCCGGGTTTTCGATCTTGATCACATCCGCGCCGAGCAGCGCCAGTTGATAGGTGCAGAAGGGCCCGGACAGGACGTTCGACAGGTCCAGTACACGGATGCCCGAAAGAGGAAGAGCGGTCATTGACGCGGGTTTCCTTGCGGTCAGTCGATGTTCTGTTAGACAGAACGTCGTTCTGTATTTACGATGGGCCGAATGATAGGTGGCGACGGAGGGCAGCAGAATCAGGGATAACCCGGAATTGGCGCGGGTGCGCCAGGGGAATCGGAACGGGTCGTGGTGCTTCGAGTCGACGTTTTAGACGAGAAGGGGTGGGGCTGGATTGAATGCGACGTGAAGGAGTTGGCTCTGGACGACGCCGAGTCGCAGCACCGGCAGATCGAAGCTGTGAAACATGCGTTCGCGGACGTGTACCGTTATGTTGCCGATGCACGCTCCCTGTCACGCCCGAGCGGATGCCGCACGACGTTTATGATCGCCAGCGCGTGCCGGCGTCAGTGCCATTCGCCGATCACGCGCCGCGCCTCTTCGTCAGCCAAGAATTTTTAGGAGGATCTGCTTGAGTTTGGTTTCGTCGCCGAGAACCAGCACACGGTCATCCCAAGGCTGCATTGCGTAGAAAAGATCCCACGCATACTTTGCCTTGATGGAGAACCATTCGGTGCTTCCAACGGGATCGATGCCAAGCGCATTGATAATGTAGCTTTTCAGGCGCGTGCCCAGCGCTGGCGCGCTGAAAACGTTCGAATCCATGATCGCGCCAACACCGATGTCGGGGTTGTGAGTCAAATACTGCCCGCGCAGGCCCGCGTGTTGAGGCTTCTGGACGGCGCTTTGGTCGCCGAATTTGATGTAGCAGCCGAGTTCGTTGGTCGGGTATCTGACACAGGATCCAATATCCTTGCCAGGCGTGATGATGAAGTAAGTGTAATTTGCCATTGGGCCTTGTTTTTCCGGTGGAAGTCTAAAGCCGGAACATCGCAGGCGATATGACCGCTCAGCGTGCTTCCGGCCGGGTCACGTTCAGAGCGCGCGGATCTTCGATTTCGAGCCCCACGGCCAGACGCCGCTGAGGTCGACGACACAGCCGCCGTTCAGCCACTGGGTAAGCGGCGTCGGGATGTCGTAGTAGTCATCGCCGCCATGCTTGAAGTCCACGTGAATCCGGATGTCGTACGCGTCGAGCGGGATGCCGCTGACGGTCTCTTCCTGTCCGCCGGAAACGCTTGCGCTCTTCGATTGCCTCTCGCTCGATCCGGGCACCGAATAGGTCGCCGAGCAGCGCCCGATGTACGTGCCACCGTGGCTGTTGTCGAATGTGATGGCGAAATTGCCGAGACGCCTGATCCACGTTGGCATGATCAATGAGCCGTGGAAGGTCGTGAACTGATAGTAAACCGCGACTTCGCCCGTACCGGGCACTACGGCGTTTTCGTGGACCGGCCACGTGCGGGAGTCGATGCCCGTGGAGTGCTTTCTCTCCTTGTACGAGCCCTTCACCTGCGCTTGCGCACTGCCTCCGCCGGTCATCGCGTTGATGCCGTCAATCGATCCGACGAGAGAAAAGGCACTGTTCTTTTCCTTCGCAGCAACGTGCAAGCCGCCGATGCACGTCGTGACCGATGTCACCACGCCGAAGCCCTGACTGATGCCTCCTCCTGGATTGGCGTAGCCGCATTTCTCGGCTTGCTCCAGGAGCCACGGCCACGCTTTGCCTTTGACCAGGACACCGAAATTGTCGACTGACGAGCGTCCGCTCAGCGTCGCGCGGGAAACCATCGCGCTTTCGGAGCTGAAGGTCCACGAGGCTTCGAGACCCGTCTTGACTTCCTCGCCGGACGACGGGTCGAAATAGCCGCCTTCGAAGTCGACGCCGGTCTGGGTAAACCGCGTCGATGCCGTTTCGGCCGCCCAGGCCTGGTAAGAAACGTTGTCGACGATGGTGGCGTCGGGCAATTCGGCGACCCGTGTGAAGCTGCCCGTGTCCGGGTCGAGGATGCCGACAGCGCCGGCGCGGATGTCCGGGTCGAACGTCCAGTTTCCCCACGCAGTGGAGTTCGTCTCCCGGACCATATTGGTGAATGCCATATTCCAGTTGGTCGCGGCATCGAGCTTGTCGAGCCGGTGCGGGATGATTGCGACCACGGCGTCCCAAACCGGTGCGAGATGGCGCCTGAGTTCGTCTTCGTTCGCGGCGGCCTCCACGTCGAGACGCGCGAAATATCGGCCGGCCTCCGGTTCGTGCCTGATCGGGTCCGCGCCGATGTCACGCAGCAGGCGGGCGATTCGGGCGGTCGTGTCCGCATTTGCGTCGGACGTATAAATCACACTGTAGTCACTGGTCATGAAATGCCTCGTTCCGGGATGGATAAAAGGACGGTGAGTTCACGCGAGAGACCCTTTGCTCGCGTCGAACCACGATCCATCGAGCACCAATCAGCCTTTTCTAAGCCGCTGACGCGTGCGCGATCGTGTTGCCTTCGTCTTCGCGATAGGCCTTGATCTGCTTTCGGGAAATGCCGAAGGTCGTATGCAACGCGTCCGCCGGCCAGTCGCGCGCGAGTGCAAGACGAATCGCCGCTCGACGTAAAGCGAGAAAGACGCCCCACACACTCGGGATGTCGAGCTGACCATTGACGTCCGCATGTTCGCGCCACAACACGTAGTGCGCCGAAGAAATGGAAAGACCGGTTTGCGCGTGGAACTTGTCTTGCCGCGTGGGCAAGTAGAGCCGACGTCCACCGTAGTCGGTGACCAGTTGAAGCATCGTGGCGAAACCCGTTGCGCGTGCAATGGTCGAGAGAGAACTTGGGAGGCAAGCAAGCACGAACGCTGCATTCTGTTCGCAGAAGTCAATGCATGCCTGCCGCGACTCACCCGCTAGCAATGCCGCGCCGCCGACCAGCGAAATGAATTCTTCGGCCCGGCACATCGCGGCCATACCCCGTGGCGATGCTGTCTGGTGGTCCGTTTTCTTCACCGGACGTCTCCTTTGATGCGACGAATAAAGGCTAACTGCCGCTACCGGCGGAAAATAGGGGAATGAGGTTCCCTATCGTGTCTATCGACATCGGGTCGCGAATCTGTCGCTGGCCGCTTGCCTGAGCGCGACCGGACAGGGCGCTGGCAGCGGCACACCCGACGGGCACCGACTGACGCTCATCACGGGCGGACGGGGTCGACAGATAGAAAGGAAGGTTCGAGACGGCGCGCTTTCGCGGCCCGATTCAGCTATGCCGTTGATCGAGCGGCGTAATGGCTACTCGCACGTTTTGAATCGCCGGATTTACACGTCGGCCATCGGCGATGCAATAGACGATCGGGCTTCTGATTCGCTATGCATATAATCGACGATGCGCTATCGAGCTTTCAGAATTGAAGGCCTCGTCGGTCGAGGAAGTGCATTGCAGCCGGGACGGCGCGACCGGCTTGTCTGGCGCGAGTCCGCACCATGAAGCAAAGGGCTGCCGCGCGGATTCGACTGCATAGCGGAGCCGGCGCTATTGCAGATGCTTGCGCGCGAAGTCGATGAACACGCGTAGTTTGCGCGGCAGGCCGCTCGGGTTGTAGTAGTAGAGGTAGAGTGCCTCGCCATCAACGGCTGGATTCGGGTCAGAAACGCGCTCCCGGCTTCCGTCAGGCTAACGCTGCGTGTCGTGCGATTGAAGAGCTTCGTGCCGAGCTGCTGCTCCAGTCGTCGAATGGTGTAGCTGGCGGCGGAATTGGAAATACCGAGCGCCTGCGCCGCCGCCGTAAAGCTTTGCTCGCGGGCGACGACCGCAAACAGCGAGAGCGCCGAAAAATCTGAACTGTTCATGGTGCAACTTCATTGCATGGATCTTTCGGATTATCGCCCTTTTTTATAAAAGGCGAGGCAGTGGACGCTCCATGCGGCTTCGAGGGACGCTTCGCGTTTCCGAGCGGATTTTCGCGTCGATGATGTTCCCGGAAGGTGCTGTACCTAAGCTGACTGACATTCAATGAATTTCACGGGAATGTAATGAGAGTTACGACAGCGAATACCACTCCGGTGCCTGCAAATACGCCCGACTCAGCGGAGTCAGGCAGGACGCCAGGCTCGAATAGCCGTCCTCCTTCCCCCGTTAGTAAAGGTGCGCTTGGGCAACTCGACTCGTATAGGGAAGCATCCGGCACGATCGAGCATTCGCCTGCCATCCAGAGGTTCCAGGGTTCATTGGCTGAAAACCTGAATAGCGCGCTAATCGCCAGGTTCAATAAGAAGATCAGCGCCGCAACGAGTTTCGACGATTTCGCCAACCTGTTCGATGCGAACGGAATTGCAGGACTTAAGCCGAATGTCCAGGAAAAGCTGTTTCCGGCGGCCACTTTCGGGTTGGTAAAGAAGTTGAACACCGAGCTCGCGACGACACCCGCTGCCGCTGACGTCCTTCGGCGCAGCGTGACAGGTCTTGCTCGTGTGACCGTAGAGGACTTTCGTGCTGCCGGCATGAGCGTTGCGGCCAGCAAATTGCCCGTCGTTCCTCGCAACGAACAGCAATCGGCGTTCGACCATATACTCGACACGGTCGGACCGCTTTCATCCAGCACTCGCAGCAAGACATTGACAAGCCTGGCTTCCAACATCTTCAAATCCCTGGCTCCCGGGCGGGGCGACCGTGGTGCCGAGTCGATCGATCTGGGGCGGCAAAATCTCAAGAAGGTATTGAGTGGTGTCGCGAGACTCGACAATGCGCAGCAAAAAGTACCTGTCCTCTCCAGTCTGGCAACGGTCGCACAACCCTTCGCTATGGACGGTGGCGACTGGAGGTCGCCGTTCAACGACCTGGTGCAAGCCATGCGCGACTTGCCGCAGGAATTGCAGCCGGCCGTGCGTCAATGCATAGACAGTTCACTTGCGGAACTTGAGAAGGCGGGAGTTTCCGGCGTCAGTGACGCCCGAGCGACATGGGAACTGAGTGAGCCTTCCGCCTAGCGAACTTCTCGCGCAGTCGGCACGTGCTACAGGGTGGGGGCGCGGACCGGCAAATGCTTGCGCGCGAAGTCGATGAACACGCGTAGTTTGCGAGGCAGGCCGCTCGGGTTGTAGTAGTAGAGGTAGAGCGCCTCGGGCGGAATCCAGTCGTCGAGCACGTTCACGAGGCGGCCGGTATTCAGGTAGCGCTCCGCGGACCGATACTGCAGGTAAGCGAAGCCGAGTCCGTCGACGGCCGACTGTAGAAGAAGGTCGTTGTCGTTCGTTGCGATTCGGCCTGTGACCGCGATGCGGATATTCTCGTCTCCCTTCCGGAACTCCCAGCGATAAAGCGCCTTTGTGTCGGCGCTCCGATAGTTGATGCACTCGTGCTTGAGCAGGTCGCGCGGATGCGCCGGAAGCGTCTTGCCCTCGAGGTAGTCCGGCGAAGCCACGATGCAAAAGCGCATGCCGGTCACGAGCGGAATCGCCACCATGTCCTGCGCCAGCACGTTGTCGTAGCGGATCCCCGCGTCATAACCTTTGCTGACGATATCGACGAGGCTGTTTTCGGACATCACGTCGATCTTTATTTCAGGGTACGCGCTCAGGAAGTCCTTGAGGATGGGCGAGATGATCAGCGAAATGGCCGACGGTGGCACGTTTAACCGGAGTGTGCCCATCGTCTCGCTGGACGCCCGGCCGACGTCGCTGAATGCGAGTTCGAGTTGTTCCATCAACGGCTGGATTCGGGTCAGAAACGCGCTCCCGGCTTCCGTCAGGCTAACGCTGCGTGTCGTGCGATTGAAGAGCTTCGTGCCGAGCTGCTGCTCCAGCCGCCGAATGGTGTAGCTGGCGGCGGAATTGGAAATACCGAGCGCCTGCGCCGCCGCCGTAAAGCTTTGCTCGCGGGCGACGACCGCAAACAGCGAGAGCGCCGAAAAATCTGAACTGTTCATTGTGCAACTTCATTGCATGGATCGTTCGGATTATCGCTCTTTTTAAAAAAAGCGAGGCGGTAGACACTGCGTTGCATGCGATGCGTGGCTGAGGCCGATGTGTCGCAACGGTTAAGGCACTCAAGGAGAGTTCAGATGAAAACGTGGTTCATAACGGGGGTGAGTACGGGCTTCGGCCGCGCGCTGGCGGAGGTGCTGCTCGCTCGTGGCGATCGTGTCGTGGGTACGCTTCGCAACGAGGCCCAAAGGGCCGAATTTAGCCAGCTGCTGGAGGGTAAATCGTTCGGCTATCTGCTCGATGTCCGCGACCATGACAAGGTACAGCGCGTCGTCGCGCAGATCGAAGCGGAAGTCGGCCCCATCGACGTCCTCGTGAACAATGCGGGATATGGCTATGAAGGTAGCGTCGAGGAAGCGACACCCGAAGCGGCGCGGGCCCAGTTCGATGTGAACCTGTTCGGCGCGCTCAGTGTCCTGCAGGCTGTCCTTCCGCACATGCGCAAGCGCCGCGCCGGTCACATCCTGAATATCACGTCGATGGGCGGGCTTACGACCTTCCCCGGAGTCGGCGTGTATAACGCGAGCAAATTCGCGCTGGAAGGCATCAACGAGGCGCTTGCCTCAGAGGTCAGGCAGTTTGGGATCAAGGTCACGGCGATCGAGCCCGGTAGTTTCCGCACCGATTGGGCAGGCCGCTCGATGGTGCGATCGACCCGCACGATCGACGATTACGAGGCAACGCTCGCTTCGGTCACAGCCGCTCGCGCTGCGCGATCCGGCAAGCAGCAGGGCGATCCCAGGCGGGCCGCGCTGGCCATGCTGCGGGTCGTGGAGGCGCAAGACCCTCCCGTACATCTATTGCTCGGCACCGACGCGCTCAGGTTCGTGCGCGAGAAGATCGCCGCGCTGACCAAGGAGATCGATGCCTGGGAGACAGTCAGCGCGAGCACGGATTTTCCGGCGGAGTGAGCGGAAACCGATAGCCGCACGGTGGCCGAGGCATCTGGAGACGTATTCCAGGGCTACCGAGCTTGAGTAACGCATTGGAAGTTCGGTAGCGGCGCCGCCCGGCACTTGCTGCCGCGCGGGTCATTATGCAAATTTCCTGCATGGCGCATTCGAACTGCGCATCTTTCCGTGAAGCCCTGAGCAACCCGATACTCCGCCAACGCCCGTCAGAGGGCTGGCGCCGGCGGCGATCGAACGAGTACCCGTTCCGCTCGACACGACACGCGTTTCGGCACGCGGGTTGTTCCCGCATGACTACCGTGCTTGCCGCACGACTTTTTCGCTAAAGAGACGACACATGAATCGCTATCTGGTCTTGACCACACGAAAGCCGACATTTCAGGAATCCGCTGTCGCGGCGCATTACGCGTTTCTGACGCAATTGCGATCGCAAGGAAAACTGGAAATGGCCGGTCCGTTCACCGACAAGTCGGGCGGCGCTTATGTGCTCAAGGTGGCCTCTTTTGCGGAAGCGAAAACGCTGGCGGAGTCCGATCCCGTGTACACGACGGATTCGTCGCAGGTGACGGTGTACGAATGGAACGCGTCCTGACTGCACGCTGCCAGCGATGCGCAAGCAGGACATGGAGCGATGCAATGAGTGAGTACGACAAGATGGCCGGCAAGCCGGAGCATGGCGGCCAGACCGAGGCGGCGTCCACGTCGGACGCCCGGCCCGGTGTTTCGCGGCGGCGGTTCCTGCAATCCGCGGGTGCGTCCGGACTCGCAGCCGCGGGTGGCGGGCTTTTGCCGGTCGCAGAAGCGAAAGCGGAGGCCTCACCGGGTGGACCGACGCCCGACAACACGGTCACGAACAGCGGTCATCCGGTACGACTCGTGGTGAACGGCGTCGAGCGTCGCTTGCGCGTCGCGCCGAACGCGGTGCTGCTCGATGTTCTGCGCGACCAGTTGCAGCTGACGGGCACCAAGAAGGGTTGCGACCACGGTCAGTGCGGCGCGTGTACCGTTCACGTGAACGGTGTCGCGGTGAATTCCTGTCTGTCGCTGACGGTCATGCACGACGGGGACGAGGTGACGACCGTCGAAGGACTGGCGCGCGACGGCCGCCTGCACCCGATCCAGCAGGCGTTCTGGGACCACGACGCGTACCAGTGCGGCTACTGCACGGCGGGCCAGATGATGAGCGCTGCCGCCGTCCTCGCCGACGCGCGCATTCCAGCCGACGATCAGTCGTTGCGCGAGGCGATGAGCGGCAACATCTGCCGCTGCGGTGCGTATCGCAACATCGTCGCCGCCATTCAGGACGCACGTGGTTCGATCCGGAGGACCCGCTGATGCGCAATTTCGAATACGTGCGCGCGGGCAGCGCCGACGAAGCGATCGCCGCGATCCCGGCCGGCAGCGGAGCGGTCTATCTCGCCGGCGGCACGACGCTGCTCGATCTGATGAAGCTCGATGTCGTGCGGCCGCCGCGTCTGGTCGACATCAACCGGCTGGGCTTCGATCGCATCGAGGTATTCGACGACGGCCGCGTGCGCATCGGCGCGATGGTGACGAATACCGATCTCGCACGGCACGACCATATCAGCCGCGTCTATCCGGTGCTGTCGCAGGCGCTGCTGTCGGGCGCGAGCACCCAGCTGCGCAACAAGGCGACGACGGCCGGCAACATCCTCCAGGCCGTCCGCTGCGGATACTTTCGCGACGGCGTGTCGGCGTGCAACCGGCGTTCGCCCGGTTCAGGCTGCGCCGCGCTGGGTGGGGCGAACCGCAACGTGCACGCGGTGCTGGGCGGCACCGACGCGTGCTTCGCCGCGCATCCGTCCGACATGTGCGTCGCGATGGCCGCGATCGGCGCAACGATTCACATACGGGGTCCGCGCGGCGACCGGGATGTCGCTTTCACCGATTTCCATCTGCTGCCCGGCGCGACGCCGTGGAAGCAACACGCTCTCGACGAAGGGGAAATCATCACGCACGTGACGCTGGACGCGCCGCTCGCGCACAGCCGCTCGGCGTATCTGAAGCTGCGCGATCGGGCGTCGTACCAGTTCGCGCTTGCGTCGAGCGCCGCGATTCTCGTCGTGGACGGCGGCATGATTCGCGATGCCCGCCTCGCGCTCGGGGGCGTCGCCACCAAGCCGTGGCGGGCCGTCGACGCGGAAGCCGTGCTCAAGGGCCAGCCGCCCACGGTGCAGACGTTCCAGCGTGCGGCCGCCGTGGCATTCGAGGGCGCCCGTTCGTACGGGCAGAACGGATTCAAGATCGCACTCGGGCAGCAGGCCATTGTGCGCAACCTTTCGTCGCTCGTCGCGTGACGCGGGCAGATTGCGACATGGAGCAACGAGCATGAGCGAATCGAACCGCGCAGGGCAGGCGGTCGGCCAGTCGATGCGCCGCATCGACGGACGTCAGAAAGTATCCGGAACGGCCTTCTACACGGCTGACCGCAATCTTCCGGGGATGGTGTACGCCTATGGCGTATTCAGTACGGTCGCGAGCGGGCGCGTGGTGCGCATCGACACGACCGACGCGCGTCGCGTGCCCGGTGTGATCGACATCCTTCACCACGAGCATTTCCCGCGTCTGTATCGCGTGCCGAAGGCGCCGATTTCGCCGGCGACGATTCTTTCCGCGGCCGTGACCGACGAAAGCCGTCTGCCGTTCGAAGACGCTACCGTCAACTACGCGGGTCAGTTCGTGGCGCTCGTCGTGGCCGATACGTTCGAGCATGCGCGCGAGGCGGCGTTCCGCGTCGTGGTCGAGTACGCGAAGAACAAGGCGGTCGCCACGCTGGATCAGGGACTCGCCGCGGGCGAGACCCGCGACGGCGGGCGCGGGCATGCGAGGGGCGAGCCCGAGCCTGCCTTCGACGAAGCACCGCACAAGGTCGATGTGTCGTACCGGACGCCGGTCGAAACGCACAACCCGATGGAGTTGCACGCGAGCGTCGCGCATTGGCAGGGCGATTCGCTGCATCTGTACGAGGCGTCGCAGGGCGTCACGGTGCACCGCAATACGATCGCCCGCGTGTTCGGCCTGACACCGGAACAGGTGACGGTCGAGGCGCCGTTCATCGGCTCGGGGTTCGGCGGCAAGCTGTTCATGTGGCCGCACTCGGTGGCGGCGAGCGCGGCGGCGCGGGCAGTCGGACGCCCGGTGAAGCTGGTCGTGCCGCGAGCCCAGATGTTCACGACGACCGGCCATCGTCCGGAGACGCTGCAGCGGCTGCGTCTGTCGGCTGACGCGAGCGGCCGGCTCACGTCGCTGCGGCACGAGTCGATCAACACGACGTCGTTCACCGATCAGTTCACCGAGAACTGCGGCGGCGTTTCGCGTTCGCTGTATTCGTGCCCCAACGTGCTCGTCAGCCATCGGACGATCCAGGTGAATCAGGGCTCGGCGACGTCGATGCGCGCGCCTGGCGCGGCCCCCGGTCTCTTTGCGCTGGAGTCGGCAATCGACGAACTGGCCGGGCAGATCGGCATGGATCCGCTGCAGTTCCGGCTCCTCAATCTTTCCACGCGCGACGAAGCTGCAAACTTGCCGTGGTCGAGCAATCATCTGCGCGAGGCGATCGAGCAGGGCGCCGGGCGATTCGGCTGGGCGCAGCGGGATCCGCGCATCGGGGCGATGCGCGACGGACACGAAGTCATCGGCTACGGCATGGCCGCCTGCAACTGGGACGCCTATCGAACGCCGGCTGCGGCGCGCGTGCAGTTGCGCGACGACGGCACCGCGTCGGTCACCTGTGCGATCCAGGATATCGGCACCGGTACGTACACGATCGCGGCACAGGTCGTTGCCGACCTGACCGGCCTGCCGGTCGAGCGCATCGAGGTCAAGCTCGGCGACTCGTCGTTCCCGGACGCGCCGGTATCCGGCGGGTCATGGGCGACGGCGAGCGTGATGCCGGCGATCGCCGAGGCAACCCGCAACGCGCTCGCGCAGCTGCGCACGTTCGCGACGGCAAGCAACGCCATTTTCGCGGGCGCTCAGCCCGATGCGATCCGGTTCGAAAACGGGCGGCTGATCGACGGCGCGCGCTCGGCCGACTTCACGGCCGTGCTGAAGGCGCAGCGGCTCGCGAATGCGGAAGGCTACGCGCGTACGCCGGGGGCGCCCACCGGACAGTATTCGTTCCGCTCGTTCGGCGTGCACTTCGTCGAAGTGCGCTGGGACCCCGGCATTTCGCACCTGCGGGTCGCGCGCGTCGTCAGCGCAATCGACGTGGGGCGTGTCGTCAATCCGCTGACGGCTCGCAACCAGGTGGAAGGGGCGGTCGTGATGGGCGTCGGCATGGCGTTGTTCGAGGCGACCGAATACGACGCGCGAACCGGGATTCCCGCGAACAACAACTACGCGGAATATCCGGTGCCCGTCCATGCGGATCAACCGGATATCGACGTGATCCTGCTCGACTATCCCGACCTCGCGCTGAACGAGTTCGGCGCCAGAGGGATCGGCGAGATCGGCATTACGGGGCTGGCGGCGGCGGTTGCGAACGCGGTGCGCCATGCAACGGGCAAGCGCGTCCGGGACTTGCCGATCACGCTCGACAAGCTGATCGACGGCGAGCATCCGTTTGCTGCGTAACGCATCGGGCGGCGGCTGCCGGCGATCCGGAGCGTGGACGCGCGCCGCAAGGGCGTCGAAGACGAAAATCGGCGGTGGAGGGCGCCCGCCGGGCTCCCCCCACCGCCGCATGGTTGAACGTACAACTAACTATGGGTGCCGCACGCCGGCTGCGAGTCGTCGGCAAGGCCCGTCCCGATGCGCTCGACGGTCCGCACCGGCCGGATCGCGAGGATCAGCAGGCCGCCGAGCACGCTGAACACGCCGATGAGGCTGAACGCCAGCGTGAACTTGCCGGTCGTCTGGTTCAGTATGCCGATCATCTGCGGCCCGACGAAGCCGCCGAACAGGTTGCCGAAGCTGCCGACCGTCGCGCTCGCGGGCATCGCGAGGCGGGTCGGAAAGAAGTCCGTGATCATCGTCGAAATGAGCGGCAGCGTCATGTACATCACGAAGCCGACCAGCACGAACACGCCCATCTTCACGACGATGTCGTCGACGCGCGAGCCGGCGAACAACAGGATGCCGCCGGCGATCATCGGAAGGGCGGCGTGCAGCCGGCGCTCCTTGCGAAGGTCGGAGCTGCGCGTGCACAGGACCACGCCGATGCCGCTCGCGACATACGGAATCGCGTTCAGCAGGCCGATGCTCGCGATGTTCATGCCGGTGGCCGCCTTCAGCACGGTCGGCAGCCACAGGCTGAAGCCATAGAACATCATGTTGTTGAAGCACGTCGCGCCGAGCAGCAGCCACACCGACGGCTCGCGCAGCATGCCGCGCCAGTCGGCCTTCACGCGGGTCGAAGCGAGTTCCGCGCCCTCCCTGGCCAGCGCGGTCGCGAGCCGTTGACGCTCGTCGGCCGGCAGCCACGTCGCGCGGTCGTGATCGGCCGGAATGCTGCGCCACCAGACGATCGCCCAGATCCACGCGGGCAGTCCGCCGACGAAGAACATCCAGTGCCAGTTCGAGTATTGCAGGACGAGTCCGGACAGCGGACCCGACAGGATCGCGCCGAACGGCATGCTCAGGTTCCACAGCCCGATGGCCCGGCCGCGCTCGGACTTCACGAACCATTGCGACAGCAGCATCAGCAGCGCCGTCCACAGCGGACCCTCGGCCACGCCGAGAAGAAAGCGCAGCACGGCCAGTTGATGAAAGTTCCCGGCGAGGCCGGTTGCCATCGAGAACAGGCCCCACGCGAGCAGCGACGTCATCACCACGCGTTTGGCGCCGAAGCGCAACGACAGCCAGCCGCACGCGAGAAAGCACGGCATGTAGCCCCAGAAGAACACGCCGCCGACAAAGCCCTGTTGCGACGGCGACAGGTGCAGGTCGGCCGCCATGCTCGGCATAGCCATGCCGATGTTCACGCGGTCGAGAAACGAAATCGTGTACGCGAGAAAGACGACCGGAATGATGTGCAGCCAGCGCGTGCGGCCGATTTCTTCGCTGTGAAGTTCAGCCATTCGCTCCTCCGTCGTGAGCCAGCGCGTCGATCACGGCGAGGCAGAACTCCGGCAGGTCGTCCGGGCAGCGGCTCGTGATGAGGTTCGCGTCGACGACCACCGCGCTGTCCTCCCACAGCCCGCCGGCGTTCACGAGATCGTCTTTCAGGCTGATCCAGCTGGTCACGCGGCGGCCCTTGACGATGCCCGCCGAGATCGGCAGCCACGGCGCGTGGCAGATCGCGGCAATGGGCTTGCCGGCCGCGTCCGTGCGGCGCACGAAGTCGACGATGTACGGCTCGCGACGCAGGATGTCCGGCGAGAAGCCGCCCGGAATGACGACGGCGTCGAAGTCCTCGGGCTTCAGGGTGAGCATGTCCGCCAGCTCGTAGCGGCGGCCCTGCACCATCGGAATCGGGGGAACGGGGTAGCCGAGGCGGCCGGTGATCGGCTTCGTGTCGCCGACATACGGCCGGGCGCTGAAGCTCGCCCGGTAGGTGCCGAGGACAACGCGCGCGCCTTCCTCGGAAAGCCGCAGCAGCGGATACAGCAGCTCGACGTCCTCGAACTCGTGTGCGACAGGCATGCAGATGGTACGGCCCTTCAGCTTCATAACTCTCCTCCGTGTGCGTTCGATGCCATGCAACGCCTGCATGGCCTGATGGCGAACGGCTTTTTTGCCGTTGTCGCGGAATAATATATTTGATATAAAATCTTTTGCAACCGGGCGGCGCATTTTTTTTGCCGCCCTGCCATCCATCCGACACTGAGGACCCAGCATGAAGATCGTCGACATCCAGGCATTTCCCGTCACCGTTCCCGTTCCGCCCGAACACCAGGTCAGGCTCGGCATCGGCACGATGGTCAAGCGGGACATCGTGTTCGTGAAGGTGACGACGGAAAGCGGGCTGGTCGGCTGGGGGGAATCGCATCACGGCCGCGCGCATCTGGCGATTGCGACGCTGGTCAATACGACGCTCAAGCGCCTCGTGCTCGGCATGGACGCGACCGACGTGAACGGCGTGTGGGCGAAGATCTACAAGTTCCAGCTCGGCAGCCACGGCATGGGCGCCGCGTGCGCGATGGCGATGAGCGGCATCGACATCGCGCTGTGGGACATTCGCGGCAAGGCGGTCGGCTGGCCGCTGTACAAGCTGCTCGGCGGACGCAGCCGCAAGATTCCCGCGTACGCGGGCGGCATCTCGCTCGGCATCCAGCCGCCGGACACGCTGGTCGACGAGGCGCAGGGGTTCATCGATGCCGGCTACAAGGCGCTGAAGCTGCGCATCGGCGGCGACTCGGTGGCCGCCGACATCGCGCGCGTCGAAGCGGTGCGCCGCGCGTTCGGCCCGGAAATCGACATCCTGACCGACGCGAACACCGGCTATTCGCTGGCCGACACCCGCCGCGCGATGCCCGCTTTCGCCGCGTGCCAGGTGGGCTGGCTCGAAGAACCGTTCCCCGCGCACGATTACCGGTCGTACCGCGAAGCGAAGGGCTTTTCGTCGGTGCCGCTCGCCGCGGGCGAAAATCACTTCACGCGCTTCGAGTTCAGCCGCCTGATCGAGGAAGGCGTGGTCAGCATCATCCAGCCGGATCTGTCCAAGTGCGGCGGGATTACGGAGGCGCTTAAAATCGCGGCGATGGCGTCCGCATACAAGCTGCCGATCCACTTCCACACGAGTCAGGGCGTGAACATGACGGCGGCGGTGCAGGTGCTGTGCGCGATAGAGAACGGCGGTTACTTCGAGTCGGACTGTTCGCTGAACAATCCGTTGCGCGACGAACTGATCGATCCGCCGATTCGCGTCGCCGCGGACGGTACAATTTCGCCGAGCGAAAAACCGGGCATCGGCGTCGACGTCAACGAGGAGATGATCCTGCGTTACGCCGGCACCGAAGGCCCTTCCTTCATATGATCCGATACGACAACATCCACGAACGGCTCCGCGCGCAGCCCGCCGAAGCACTATCCGGAGGGCTGCGATGAGCGACGCATTCAATCTTGGCCGGACCAACTACGAGCGGGTGCGCGACGTCATCCGCAACGACATCGTTTCCGGTCACTTCCAGCCTGGCGAACGCCTGAAGGTCAGCGAACTGGTCGAGCGCTACGGGCTGAGCGCGATGCCTATCCGCGAGGCGCTGCAGCAGCTGCAGGGCGAGGGGCTCGTCGTGCTCGCCGCGAACAAGGGCGCGAGCGTGCGCAAGATCGACGAGCAGTTCCTCTGGAAGATGTACGAGATCCGCAAGGCGCTCGAGTTCTATTTCGCGACGCAGGCGGCCGAGCGCGCGACGCCCAAGGACGTCGAAAGCTTGCGGGCGATCGTCGCGCAGCAGAAGGAGGCCGCCGCGGCGGGCGACTGGGAACGCGTGCTGGACTTCGACCTGGCGTTCCATGCGCACATCGTCGGGATCAGCGGCAACGACGAGGCGGTCAATCTGCTCAAGCGCGCGTACGACGTGACGCGGCCGCTGCGTCTGCGCTTCGGTTTCAGTCCGGATCGGCAGCAGCGGATGCCGCACGATCACGACGCGATCATCGATGCGATCGCTCAACACGACACGGCGCGGCTGTCGAGCCTCGTTTCAGGTCACATCAACTGGGCGTTCACCGATCTCGCCAACGAGATGCGGCTGGAAGACGATTCCATCCGCAAAGGGCTGCACAAGAAGGAATAGCCGTCACGGACCGGCGCGGGTGGGCCACGCGCTCATCCGCGCATGTCCACCCACCCGATGCAGAAGACGACTCGCGGTTCGCCCGCCGCCATCGACAGCGGTCACTGTGCGCGTGCGGCTCGCGTCATGTTCGCGTCGATGAAATCCGCGCAGTCCTTCAACGCGCGGCGGGCATCGGGGACGACGCCCGGAAACAACTGCCACTGGTGAACCATGCCGGGCCAGACCTCGACCGATACGGAAACGTCGTCCATCGCGGCCACGCGCGCGAGGCGCAACGAGTCGTCGAGCAGGATTTCGCGCGAGCCGGCCTGCAGCAGCAGCGGCGGCAGTCCGTGCAGATCGGCGAACAGCGGCGACGCGTCCGGGCTGCGCGGATCGGCGCCGTGCATGTAGACCTTCGTGACGTCGAGCAGCCCCGCCCGCGTCAGCACCGGGTCCCGGCCCGCCAGCGTGCGCGTCGAGTCGCTCGACGCGGTCAGGTCCATGATCGGGCTCATCGCGACCAGCGACGACGGCAGCGGCCGATGCGCCGCCCGCAGTCGCAACGCCAGTTCGAGCACGAGGTTGCCGCCGGCCGACTCCCCGGCCACGGCGATGTCCGACGCCGCGTAGCCCTGTTTCAGCAGCCATTCGTAACCCGTGACGGCGTCGTCGATCTGCGCCGGGTAGACGGCTTCGGGCATCCGCCGGTAGTCGAGCAGCAGCACGTCGGCCCCCGCGTCCTTCGCGAGCGTGGCCGCCAGCGCGCGGTGGCTGTCGCTGGAGCCGCTGTAGAATCCGCCGCCGTGCAGGTACAGGATCACGCGGTGCGCGTGCGCGCCGGATGCAGGGCGAGCGTCCGGCGAGACCCACTTGCCGGGTACGCCGTTCGCATCCACTTCGCGGATCGTCACGCCATCCGGCACGGGGAACTGCGCCATCAGCTTTTCGAACGCCGCGCGGCGATCGAGGAAACCATGGGTGCCGACGAGCGACTGCTGGCGCTGCGCGACGATGGTGGCGATGCCGTCGTGGCCGGTGGAGGCGGGCACGTCTTGCGCATGGGCGCTGGACGTGGCGAACGCGATGGACGTGGCAATGCCAAGCGCGGAAACGATCAAGGATTTCATGCATTCTCCGTGGACAGGTGGCCAGTCGTCGACCACGGCGCGCAGTGTGACGGCGTCCGATGCGCGGGGCCAATTCGATGTGGCCGCATGGGCGATAAGTTTCACTGATGGGCGGCGCGTTTATCGCTGTGCACGATCGCGGCCGGCTTCGACCGGCGCGCCTCTTCGATCGCGAGTTCGACGAAATCGAGCACTAGCGGGCTGCTTTCGCCGTCGCGGAAGAACACCTTCACGGAGAGCGGTTCGAAGCCGTCGATCGGGCAGTACACGAGCGATTCCGGCACGGACGCAAAGACATACGCCGCGCCGAGCATCGAGCCGAGTCCCTGTTCGACGAGCGCCGCGCCGACCTGCGCCTGGGTGGTTTCGTAGACGATGTTCGGCTGCACGCCGGCCTTCGCGAAGCGGGCGAGCACCGCATCGTAGAGCGGTTCGTTGACCGGGCGTGCGGGCACGATCAGCCGCTCTGCGGCCAGCTCGCCGATTTGCAGCTGCGTGCGCCGCGCGAGCCGGTGGTCGCGGCGCATCAGCAGACACCAGCCCGAATCGAGCAGGTTTTCGGACCCGACGTGCGTATCGTGCCCGGTCGGCTCGACGGGAACGCCGAACCCCACGTCGATCTCGTTCGCGCCGAGTGCCGTCCATTGCCGCCGCGCATTCATCTCGTGGCGGACGATCGTGACGTCGGGATACAGCGCCTGCAGCCGGATCAGTGCGGGCGGGACGAACGGCAGATTCGTGTATTCGACGAGGCCGATCGACAGCGTGAAGGTCTGGTCTTTTCCCGCCTCGCGTGCGCGGCGCAGCGCGAGGTCGAGCTGCGCGAATACCTTGTCGACGCCGTCGCGCAAAGCGTCGCCCGCGGGTGTCAGCGAGACGCCTTTGGCATCCCGGGTGAACAGCGGCGTGCCGACGAGCGCTTCGAGTTTGGCGATCTGCTGACTCAGCGCGGGCTGGGTCACGCACGCCACGTCGGCGGCCCGACCGAAATGGAGTTCCCGCGCGAGGATCGCGAAATAGCGGAGCCGTCGAAGCTCCAGCATTTTCATGCGGGGAGAGCGCGGGTCTTCCATGGTCGGCAACGGCGAGTCGGCGATTGTCGTGTCAGCGGGTGGCGATCGTGACGAGTTCCGGCTGCAGATAGCCGCGCATCGCTTCCAGTCCGCCGTCCGAACCATGGCCGCTGTCCTTGACGCCGCCGAACGGCGTTTCCGCAAACGAAATGGCGGTGTGATTGATGCCGAGCATGCCGGTCTGCACGCCCGCGGTGATCCGCGCGATGTCGTTCGCCGAGTCGCTGAATGCATAGGCCGCGAGACCGAAAGGCAGGCGGTTCGCTTCGTCGATCGCATCGTCCAGCGCGTTGTAGCGCAGCAGGATCGCAATCGGGCCGAACGGTTCTTCGTTCATCAGCGCGCCGCGAGCGTCGGGATTGGCCACCACGGTCGGCTCGAAGAAATAGCCGGTCCGGTCGATGCGATTTCCGCCCGCGAGCACTTCGCCTCCGTTCTCGCGCACGTCGTCGACGAGCCGCATCATCGCGGACAGCCGACGTTCGTTGTTGAGCGGACCCATCTTCGTCTCCGGATGCAGACCGTCGCCGACGGTGACCTGGCGGACATGGTCGAGGAACTCCCCGACGAAGCGGTCATAAACGGCGTCGGCGACGAGAATGCGCGTCGGCGAAATGCACACCTGGCCGCAGTTCGCATACTTCGCCTGCACGAGGGTTCTGGCCGCGGCCTGAAGGTCGGCGGTGGGCGTGACGATGACGGGCGCGTGTCCGCCGAGTTCCATCGTCGCGCGCTTCATGTGCAGGCCCGCAAGCGACGCCAGGTGCTTTCCGACCGGCACCGAGCCGGTGAACGAAATCTTTCTGATCGCAGGGTGAGGGATCAGGTACGACGAGATGTCCGCCGGCACCCCGAACACCATGTTGACGACGCCTTCGGGCACGCCCGCATCGACGAAGCAGCGCACGAGTGCCGACGTGCAGACCGGCGCCTCCTCGGGCGGCTTGACGACGATCGTGCAGCCGGCCGCCAGCGCCGCCGAGATCTTGCGGGCGACCTGCGTCAGCGGAAAGTTCCATGGGGCGAACGACGCGACCGGCCCGACCGGCACCTGAATGACCTGTTGCTGCACGTTCGGCTGCCTGCCCGGCACGATCCTGCCGTACGTGCGCCGGCCTTCTTCCGCGAACCAGTCGATGATCTGCGCGGCCAGTTCCGCTTCGAGCCGCGATTCGGCGAGCGGTTTGCCCTGCTCGACGGTCATCGCGCGGCTGATTTCGTCCGTGCGTTCGCGAAAGAGCGCGGCGGCGCGGCGCAACAGGGTCGAGCGCTCGAGTGCCGGCGTGCGGCTCCAGCTTTTGAATGCGCGCGCAACGGCATGGGCCGCGCGCGACAGATCCGCCTCGGTGGCGACCGCGACGCGGCCGATGATTTCCAGCGTCGCCGGGTTGCGGTTTTCCAGCCACTGGCCGCCGGCGCCCGGCGTCCACTGGCCGTCGATCAACAGGTCGACGTCGACGGGCGATTCGTTTTTCAAGGACATGTCACGACTCCGCGAGTTCGAGTGCACTGATGTGCGTCGGGCTATTGGGGCTGGCGGTCAAGCCGCCGTCGACGACGAATTCGGCGCCCGTGATGTGGCGCGCCTCGTCGGACGCGAGAAAGAGGACGATGTTCGCGACATCCTCGGGTTCGGCGATGCGGCCGAGCGGGCTCACCTTCCGGCCGAGATCGTCGACCGTGGCGCCCGCCTTTTGCGCGCCGTATTCGGCAATGGCGGTCCGCACGAAACCGGGAAACACGGCGTTGACCCGGACCTGGTCGAACGCATATTCGATGGCGACCGTCCGGCTCATGATCCGGACCGCGGCCTTGCTCGCGGAATACGCGGTGCGTCCCGCAATGCCGGTCAGCGCGGTGGTCGACGACATGTTGACGATCGATCCGCGGCGCGCTTTGGCCATCAGCGGCGCGAACGCGCGCATGCCGAGAAATACGCCTTTCGCGTTCACGTCCATCATCCGGTCCCACTCGTCGACGCTCGTCTGGGCGAGGGGCCGGATGAGATATACTCCGGCGTTATTCACCAGTATGTCCGGCGTTCCGTGCTGTTCGACCGTCCACGCTGCCACGTCGCGCCACTGATCCTCCGAAGTGGTGTCGAGCGTCCTGAACGCCGCTTTCCCCCCCTTGCTTCTGATCTCTTCAATGACACCTGTGCCGCCTTCGGCATTCAGGTCGGTCGCGATCACCGTCGCACCTTCCGCTGCCAGTCGCAGGCTGATTGCGCGTCCGATGCCGGACGCGGCGCCGGTAATCACCGCCACTTTGTTGTTCAAGCGCATGAGCATCTCCTGATAGATCGTTCGTCACGGACTGCGTTTATCATTATATGGTTCAAGATACCATAAGATGGATCATCCCGGCATGGATGCCGCGATCCGATCCACTATCGACGAAGGAGGAAGAAAGACGTGCCTAAACTCGCAACCGGACAAACGTTGCGGTCAGCCGAACGCATGCTCGACGTGCTGAAGGTGTTTTCCACCGACGAGCCGGCGCTGACGGTGTCGGAAATCACCGGCCGGCTCGGCCTGGCGCCGAGCACCGTGCGCCGCATTCTCGACGCGCTGGAGAGCAAGGGGTTCGTGAGGCTGGACACCCGGACCGGCAAGTACTCGCCGTTCGTCGAGATCGTGCGGCTCGCGGCCGCGGCGGTGCAGGGCAACGACCTGATATCGGGCGCGAGCCAGCCGCTCGACGACCTGCGGGATCGGACCGGCGAAAACGTCCAGCTGACGGTGCTCATCGAGAACGACGTGGTGTTCGTCGATCGCCGCGTGACCAATCAGACGATCAAGATCTTCAGCCCGATCGGATACCGGCGCCCGCCGTGGGATGGCCGCGCGTCGGGGCAGGTGCTGCTCGCGTGGCTGCCGGAGAACCAACTGGAGGGACTGCTGCCGTCGCCTGCGCAATGGCGTCCCGGCGAGGCGCCGGCGCTCGCGAGTCCGAAAGCGTTCCGTGCGCTGCTCGCGGAGGTGCGCGAGAAGGGCTACGCGATCAACGACGAGTACACCGAGCGTGACGTGTGGGCCGTCGCGGCGCCGATCCGCGATCACACCCGGGAGGTGATCGCCGCGGTCAGCATTCCGGTGCTGAAGTCGCGCGCGAACGACCCGAAGCGCGTCGCGGAACTCGTCGACGCGGTGGTGGCGACCGGGCGGGACATCTCCCGCCGGTTGAGCTACTTCGAATAGGACGGGCGCGGAGCGCCGGCAGCGCATCGGCCGGCGCTCCGCGCGTTCCGCGCGGCATCAGGTCGACCAGACCGACGCATCCGGAAACAGCGTCGCGCCGTCGTAGCGCAGCGCCGGATCGTGATCGCGCGCGAGCAGCAGCGGCCCGTCCAGATGCACGACGTCCGCCTGCTGCGCCAGCACGATCCCCGGCGCCATCGACAGCGACGACGCCACCATGCATCCGACCATCACTTTCATGCCCGCCGACCGTGCGGCGTCCGCGAGCGCCAGCGCCTCGGTCAGGCCGCCGGTCTTGTCGAGCTTGATATTCGCGAACGCGTACTTCGTGCGGATGTCGGCGATCGACCGGAGATCCCGGCACGACTCGTCCGCGGCAAGCGGAACCGGGCTCGCGTAGCCGAGCAGCGCGTCGTCGGCGCCCGCCGGCAGCGGCTGTTCCAGCAGTTCCATCCCCAGCCCGGCGAATTCCGGCAGGAACGCGTGCAGATGGTCGGGTCTCCACGATTCGTTCGCATCCGCCATCAGACGGGCCTTCGGTGCCGCGCGGCGGACCGCGCGCACGCGTTCGAGGTCTCCGTCGCCGCCCAGTTTCAGCTTGAGCAGCGGCAGGTGAGCGAATTCGCGCGCCTTGTCGGCCATCGCTTCCGGCGCGTCGAGGCTCAGCGTGAACGCCGTGACCACCGGCGCCAGCGGATGGCCGATTCCGGCGAAGTCCGCGACCGGACGACCGCTCAACCGGCTGCGCAAGTCCCATAGCGCGCAATCGATCGCATTGCGCGCCGACCCCGGCGGCAGCATCTGCTGCAAAGCCTGCAGATCGATCCCTTCCTCGACGGCCGGCGCGACCGACTGGATCTGCGCGGTGACGCTTTCGATGCTCTCGCCATACCGGCCGTACGGCACGCACTCGCCGCTGCCGACCCTGCCCCGTTCCGAAATCCGCACGACGATCGATTCGGCGATCGTCTTCGACCCGCGGCTGATGCGAAATACGCCGCGAATCGGCAGCGCACGCTGCTGGACTTCCAGCGACCTTTGCTTCATGTCATTCCTCCTTGTTCGCAAAATAGTTTGACACAGTTCGGATTGAACCATATTATGGGTTCAACAAACATATTATGGTTCGAGTGTATGAGGACGACATCCATAGAGAACCGGGACCGCCCGGCACGGAGGAGCAAACTGACGAGCCTCGTCGACGCGTTGGCGAGCGTCGAGGCCGGGCAGCTCGTCGCTGTCGGCGGACTGTGGTTTCACAACAATCCGTGTGCGTCGGTGAGGGAGCTGGCGCGCCGGAAGATCAGGAACCTGCGCGTGGTCGCGGCGCCGCCGTCGAGCTATGCGGTCGATCTGCTGATCGGCGCGGGCTGCGTCGCGCAGGCGACGGTCGGGCACGTGTCGTTCGAGCATCTCGGCTTTGCGCCGAACTTCCGGCGGGCGGCTCAGGAAGGGAGCGTGCGCATCGTCGATGCCGACGAGGCGACCATCCTCGGCGGTCTGATGGCCACCGTCGAACACCTCGACGCGCATCCGGTCACGTCGGTGAAGGGCACGGACATCGGTCGATCTTCCGCAGCGCCGCGCAACGACGCGGGCATCGTCGCGCCGGTCGCGATGCGCCCGGACGTGTGCCTGCTGCACGCGCAGGAGGCCGACATTTACGGCAACGTCAGGAATCTCGGCACGCCGTTTTGCGATCCGCTGTTCGCGAAGGCGTCGAAGCGCGTGATCGTGACCGTGGACCGCATCGTCGATAACGACGAGATCCGCAAACAACCGAACCGCACGACGATTCCCGGTTATCTGGTCGATGCGGTCGTAGAAGCGCCGTTCGGCGCGCATCCGTGCTCCAGCCACGGCATCCACGTGCACGACGACGCATGTATCAGCGCGTATATCAAGGCCGGCGCCAATGCCGAAACGTGGCGTCGGGAGTACCTCGGTCCGTATGTCGAGGAACCCGAATCGCTCGAGGACTATGTCGCGCGTGTCGGTGGCGCGACGCGAATTCTCGAACTGTCGGAGGTCGTGCGATGAACGGCTTCAGCAAAGACGAACTGATGACGGTCCTGCTCGCGCGCGAGTTGCGCGACGGCGATCTGGCCGTCACGGGCGCGAGCTCGCTGGTGCCGGTCGCGGCCTGTTTGCTTGCGCAACGCCTGCACGCGCCGAATCTCACGCTGATCACCCCCGCGGGCGTGGTCAATCCGAAGCCGGAGCGGCTGTATCGATCGGCGTCGGACGGCCGATGGGTCGAAGGCGCCGAGGCCATCGGCACCGCTTACGACCTCTTCGAGATGTCCGAGAACGGCAGGCTCGACGTGATGTTTTATGGCGGCGTGCAGATCGACCGGCGCGGCAACATCAATCTGACCGGGACCGGATATGACGCAAACGGCCATCCGCGTTTTCGCGGCCCCGGCCTCGCGAACACGTCGTTCGCCGTCGTTTCGAAACGCATCCTGCTGTTCAGCGCCGCGCACACGCGTCGAACGTTTGTCGAAAACGTCGAATTCCTGACGGCGGCGGGGCATCTGGGCGGTCGCGGCGAGCGGGAAAAGGCCGGCATCACCACCGAGGGCCCGGTGTTGTGCATCACGCCGCTCGTGACGTTCGAGTTCGATGAAGAGAAGTGCATGCAGGTGCGCTCGATTCACCCCGGCGTCGATCCCGGCGAGGTGGTCGAGAACACGGGCTTCCCCTTGCGGATGACGACGGCATGGCCGACCACGGCTTTGCCGACGGTCGAAGAACTATCTCTACTGCGCCGCTTCGTCGATCCGACCGGCGAACTGTCGGCGTAGCCGGCCGTCCCCGGTTTGCAGATGAGCTACAGAAAAACCCGGTAATCCATGATGAATCAGAAAACCAGCTTGAAGGGACTGCGCGTGATCGATTTCACGCGTGTAGTGGCAGGGCCGTATTCGACGTCGATTCTCGGCGATCTCGGCGCGGACGTGATCAAGATCGAACGGCCGGGCACCGGCGACGACAGTCGCGGATGGGGGCCTCCGTTCGTCGGGGAAGTCAGTTCGTATTTTCTCGGGCTGAACCGCAATCGGCGCAGCGTTGCGATCGATCTGCAGACGCCCGAAGGCATCGAACTCGCGAAAAAGCTGATCGCGAACGCGGATGTCGTCGTCGAAAGTTTCCGTCCCGGCGTGATGGATCGCCTCGGCCTCGGTTACGAGGCCTTGAAGAAGACCAACCCGGGGTTGATCTACTGCGCGATCTCGGCGTTCGGCCAGTCCGGGCCTTACCGCGAACGGCCGGGCTACGACCTGATGATCTCGGCGCTCGGCGGCCTGATGGGCGTGACCGGCAATGCGGATGGCGAGCCGGTGAAGACGGGCGTCGCGCTGATCGATGTGTCGACGGGGCTGCATGCGGCCATCGGCGTGCTGGCGGCGCTTCATCACCGCACGCTGACCGGAGAGGGGCAACGGGTCGACGCTTCGCTGCTCAGCACCGAGCTGGCCATTCTGATCAACGTCGCGAGCGAATACCTGATCGGCGGCAGCATCGCGAAGCCGCAGGGTTCCGGGCATGCGAACGTGGCGCCGTACCAGGCGTTCCCGACCGAAGACGGCTGGGTGCTGATGGGGTCCCCCAACGACAAGCTGTTCCGCAAGATGTGCGACGCGCTCGGGAAGCCCGAATGGGGCGAAGACCCCCGGTTCCTGACCAACGGCGACCGGGTAAAGCACAAGCCGGAACTCGTCGGCATGATCAGCGCGGTGACGCGCACGCAAAAGACCAGCCACTGGGTGGACGTGCTGTCCGCGATGGGAGCGCCGGTTGCGCCGATCAACAAGATGGACGCGGTGTTTCAGGATCCGCAGGTGAAACATCTGGATCAGGTGGCCCACGTCGAGCATCCGCTGTACGGCCGCTATCCGGTTGTGACGTCCGGCCTGCGGTTCTCCGAGACGCCGCCGGTCGTCGGACCCGCGGCCCCGCGGCTCGGCGAGCACACGCGGGAGATTCTCGAAGGCGAACTTGGGCTGAGCGAGAGCGAAGTCGAGCGGCTGATCGACAGCGGAGTGGTGGAATACCGGCCTGCCGCGGGCAGCGAAATGGCGGCGGTGAAATGAGCATCCGGATCGACGGCTGAAATCGAGCCAGCGCGGGCGCCAGGAGGTCGCTGGCGTCCTTGATAAGAACAGTGACAACGGCGTTTGTCACGCGAGCAATGCGGAGACAGGTATGAGTACCTTGAACAACTCGATGGGAACCGGGGCCGAACATCCGGTCGAACAAAGCGTCGCTCAGGATCCGGTGCGCCGGCGGCGCATCGTCATCGGCGCGGGCATCGGGACCGCGATCGAATACTACGACTTCACGATCTACGCGTTTCTCGCGACGACCATCGCGCATGTTTTCTTTCCGGGATCGGATCCGACCGCCGGACTGCTCTCCACGTTCGCGATCTTCGCCGCGTCGTTTTTTCTGCGGCCTTTCGGCGGCATTGTCATCGGGCATCTCGCGGACCGGCTCGGGCGGCGCAGGGCATTGACCGTATCGGTGGCGGGGATGGTCGCTGCAAGCGTGCTGATCGGCTTCATTCCGTCCTACGACGCGATCGGCGTGGCAGCGCCCGTGATACTCGTGCTCCTGCGGTGCGTTCAGGCGTTCTCCGCGGGCGGCGAACTGGGGACCGCGGCGTCGTACGTGGCCGAGCAGTCGCCGATCCGGCGCCGGGGGTATCTCACCGGCTTCGTGAATCTCGGCACTGTTTCCGGGACGCTGCTCGCGTCGTTCACCGTCGCGCTCACGCGTGCACTCGCCTCCGACGCCGATTTCGCGTCGTGGGGCTGGCGCATTCCGTTTCTGATCTCGTTGCCGCTCGGCATCGTGGCATTGATCGTGCGTTTGCGAATGGAAGAGTCGGTCGCATTCGAAGAAGTCGCGAAGGAAAACGAGATCAAACGCGCGCCGGCGCTCGGCGTGCTGAAGGCGCGCCCGACCGCCGTGCTCACCGTAGTCGCGCTCGCGCTGACTTCGAACGCGAGCTACTGGACCGTGTTCACCTATATGAGCACGCTGCTGCAAACCCAGCACGTCGTCGATGCGAAGACGGCCGGGTGGTCGACGACCGCGACACTGGTGCTCGCCGCCGTGTCGATGCCGTTCTGGTCGCTGCTTTCGGACCGGTTCGGCAGAAAGAAAATCATGATGTTGCTGAACGGCATCTTCGTCGTCTGCTCGTATCCGCTGTTCACGTTGGCGACCCATAGCGCGGGTGTCGGCATTGCCGTTCAACTGGTCCTGGGTCAGATCACCGCGTGCTATCTGGCGAACCTGCTCGCCACGCTGGCCGAAACGCTGCCCGCTTCGATGCGCGTGAGCGGATTCGCGCTGGGCTACAACATCGCGTCGATTCTCGCGGGCGGTTCGGCGGGGTATATCGCGACGTGGCTTGTCGCGAATACCGGCAACCCGGCCTCGCCGGCGTTCTTCGTGATGACGGCGACCGGCCTCGCATTCGTGGCTTCCGCGCTGATGCGCGAAACGGCGAACCGTCCGTTGCTTCTCGACGTATGACGTAGCCTTCTGCTTCGCCGGGTGAGCCATTCGATATCGGAACGGATTGCCTGCAATTCCATTATTCAAGATCACTAACTATGAAGCCGCTTGAAACGCTTCCGCTGCAACGCGAAAAATCCGGCCTGAGCATGCTGGAGGGAATTCGCGTTCTCGACCTGACGACGTCCGTTGCGGGGCCTTACGCGACGCAGATGCTCGCGGATCTCGGCGCGGAAGTCCTGAAGATCGAAAAGCCCGGCGCAGGAGACGACACCCGCGCATGGGGGCCGCCTTTCCTCGGCCGGCAATCGCTGTGGTTCGCGAGCGTCAACCGCAACAAGGCAAGCATGACGCTCGATGTCCGTCATCCCGACGGCCTGAAGATCGTCGACCGGCTGGTCGAGGACAGCGACGTCATCGTGTTGAACATGGTGGGGAGCGTCCAGGCGAAGCTCGGTCTGGATGCTGGACGGCTGCGGTCGATCAACGAGAAGCTGATACACGTGTCGCTGACGGGCTTCGGCATGACCGGGTCGCGCGCGGACTCCCCGTGTTACGACCTGATCGCCGAGGGCTATTCCGGCGTGATGGATCTCACCGGCGAGCCCGAAAACGGCCCGCAAAAGGTAGGCACGCCGGCAGCCGACCTGCTTGCCGGCCAGGACGTCGCGCTGGCGGTGCTGGCCGCGATCGTCGAGCGCCAGCGCACCGGCGTCGGCAAGACGATCGACGTGTCGATGGTCGAGAGCATGGTGCGTTTCATGTCCCCGCGGATCGTGCCGTACCTCGGCTCCGGCGAGCCCGTGACGAGGTCCGGCGGCCGCGACTCGGTGATCGCGATCTATCAGGTGTTCGATACGGCGGACGAGCCGATCACGCTGGGGCTCGGCAATGACGCGATCTGGCGTCGATTCTGGCGGGCTGTCGAGCGGCCCGCCTATGGCGAACGTGCCGAATTTGCGACGAACGCGGCGCGCAGGGAGCGGCGAGCGGAGATCGTGGCCGAGGTGAGCGGCATTCTGCGCACTCGCCCGCGTGCGGAGTGGCTTTCGCTTTTCCGATCGCATCGCATTCCCGCGGGTCCGATCAATCGCGTCGATCAGGTGGTGGCCGACGACGTGCTGCGCGAAAAGCAGATGTTTTACACGGTCGAGGGCGCCGACGGACTCGTCCCGCAAGTGGGCCTCGGCATTCGCTTCGACGGGGTCAGCAACGTTCACCGGGTGCCGCCGCCCGAACTCGGTTGCGACACGAACAACGTGCTGCGGAAACGGCTCGGCTTCACCGACGGGGAGATCGCTCGTCTCATCGCTGAACAGATCATTTGATGGAGGCTCATGATGGCTTATGAAGAGATTTTGTACGAAGAGGATGGCCCGATCGGGACGATCACGCTCAACCGGCCGGACGACGGCAACATGTTCACCGAACGCATGTGCCATGAGATCCGCGATTGCATCAACGAGATTCGGCGCGAGACGCGCACGCGCGTGATCGTGTTGACCGGCGCGGGCGACAAGTTCTTCTGCACCGGCGGACGCAAGGACGGGATGGAGGATTCGAAGCTCTATGCGGGCGTGTTGCCGGTGCTCGAAATGTACGAAAGCATCGACCGCCTGCAGAAGCCGGTCATCGCATCGGTCAACGGATTCGCGGTGGGCGGCGGCAACGTGCTGCAGGTCGTGTGCGACCTCACCATCGCGAAGGAGAGCGCGATCTTTCGCCAGGTCGGCCCGATGGTCGGCAGCTTCGACGCCGGATACGGCACGTGGTATCTCGAAGACCTCGTGGGAAAGAAGCGCGCGAAAGAGATCTGGTACCGCAACCAGAAGATCACCGCACGCGAGGCGCTCGACATGGGCCTGATCAACAAGGTCGTGCCGGACGACGAACTCCGGAGCGCGACAACGCAATACGCACTCGAAATCGCCGAACGCGGGGCATTCGCGCTCGCGTCGATCAAGAGCGCGTTCAACGCGCGCCATGGCGGCGTGTCGGGCCTTTCGCGGGTGACGCACGATCTGCTGCTGCGTGCGTATATCGGCAGCGAAGAGCAGGAAGAACTCGCGCAGGCGTTCGCCGATCGCCGCAAGCCTGATGCGAGCCGGTTCGGCCATTGAGAAGATCGAGCATGAGCGTTGATCTCTTGTTTCGTGACGGCCTTGCGTTCGTCACGCTGAACCGCCCGGAAGCGTTGAATGCACTCAGCTTCGGAATCCTCAATCAGATATCGGACGCATTCGACGAGGTCAAGCTTTCCGATGCCAGAGCGCTGGTCGTTTCGGGGCAGGGCGGAAAGGCGTTTTGCGCGGGTGCGGACATCAAGGAGTTGACCGGTCGCAGTCTCGTCTCGCAGCGAGAAGGCGCGATTTTCGGCCAGTCTGTCTTTCGCAAGCTCGACAGACTGCCGATACCGTCCGTGGCTGTGATCAAGGGTTATGCATTCGGCGGCGGGCTGGAACTCGCGTTGGCATGCTCGTTTCGGATCGCGACTCCGTCCGCGAAGATGGGACTCCCGGAAATCAGGCTGGGGCTCATTCCGGGCTACGGCGGAACGCAGCGGCTTCCGCGCATCGTCGGCCCCGCGCGCGCGCTGGAACTGATCCTGTCGGGCAAGACGGTGGACGCCGCGGAGGCCGAGGGGATCGGTCTCGTGAACCGGATCGTCGACGACGGCGATCCTCACGAAATCGGTCGTGACTTCTGCGAGCCGTTCATCGGGCACAGCAAGGTGGCGTCGATGCTCGCGAGGCAGTCGGTGCTGCGTGCATTGGATTGTTCGCTCGACGAGGGTCTTCAAATCGAGGCGGACCTTTCGACGCTGGCGTTTCAGACGGAAGACGCCGAAGAAGGCATGCAGGCGTTCATTGAAAAGCGAAAGCCTCAATTCCGCGATCGGTGAATGACCGGATCGATGGGCATGCAGCCCACCCAGGTGGATAGGAACAGACATGACGAAAGTTAAAACGGTAGCGGTCGCGGGTAGCGGCACGATGGGCACTGGGATCGCGATCGTCGCGGCCCGCGCGGGCTTCAGGACCATCGTGTTCGACACGCGTCAGGACGCGCTCGACCGCGCGCGGGCACAGACCGAAGCCTTCCTGCAGAAGTCCGTCGCGCGAGGCAAGCTCAGCGCGGAAGAGGTCGAAGCGATCCTCGGCAGATGGTCGTCGACCACGCAGCTCGAAGCGCTTTCATCGAGCGACCTCGTGATCGAGGCGGTGTTCGAGAATCTGCGCGTAAAGCACGATTTGTTTTCCGCACTCGACAAGATTTGCGCGGCCGACACGATCTTCGCTTCGAACACGTCGACCATTTCGATCACCGAAATCGCAGGCGGCTCGGGCCGGCCGGATCGCTTCGTCGGCATGCACTTTTGCCTGCCCGCGCAGTTGATGAAGCTGATCGAAATGTCGCCCGGTCTGGAAACGAGTGACGAGACCTGGCAACGGGCGTGGGAATTCGCGTTGCAGATGGGCCAGAAGCCGGTCGCGACGAAGGATACGCCGGGTTTTATCCTCAACTACTTCCTGATTCCATACAACAACGACGCGATCCGTCTCGTCGAGGCCGGCGTCGCGGAGCCGGCGGAGATCGACAAGGCGATCAAGACGGCATTGGGCTATCCGATGGGCCCGCTCGAATTGCTGGACCTGGTCGGCATGGACACGCAGCGCCTGCTGTGCGAGGCGATGCACGGATTGACGAACGAAGATCGCGCCGCCTGCCCGCCGCTCGTGAAGCGGATGATCGCGGCGGGCCGGCTCGGCAAGAAGACCGGCCGAGGCTTCCATCGGTACACCGACACGAAGATGTTTGGAGCGTGAGATGAACTACAGCATCAAATGGGCCGGCGCGAGCCAGTCGTTTCCCGACGGTCATCCGTTTGTCGAGGGGGCTGGCGTGGACGGCACGGCTCGCGTCTATCTCGGCGACGGCGCGGGCAAGCAGTACGTCGCCGACCGCAGCGCGCTGGACGCGGCGACGATCGTCGCGATCGAACTGAAGGACGAATGTCTCGGCGTCTATACGGATAACGCGCGTTCGACGTCCGACGTACGTCGGGTGTTCGGCTTCGCGCGATTCCGGCTCGGGAAGGCCGCGCCGACGCAGCTCGTCGAAATCGTCACGCCGCGCGAATTCGACGAGACCGCCCTGATCGAACTGAAGGCGTCGTTCGAGAAGGCGGGCCTCGTCGTGGCGGTCTGCAACGACTTTCCCGGACGTATTGTCAATCGGCTGGTCCGTCCGTACTACAACGCGGTGCTGCGCCGTTACGACGAGAAGCTCGCCACCGCCGAGGATCTCGATACCACGCTGAAGTTGGGCCTCGGCTATCCGGAAGGGCCGCTTGAACTCCTGAACCGCACCGGACTTGCCGAACACGCACAGACGTCGCAAGCGCTTTATGAAGCGTTGGGCGATCCGGCGTACAAACCCGCACGGCTCGCGATGAATGCGTATCTGGCGCGCAAGATCCACGACTGACATGCATCCGATGACCGAAGAATTCACCATCCGTTCGATCGGCATTGTCGGTTCGGGTGCCATGGGGCGAGGCATCGCGCAGATCGCCGGGCTTGCGGGCCTGAATGTGCTGCTGTACGACACGCGGCAGCAGGCGGTCGACGAAGCTCGAAACTACCTGCGTGACACGCTTGCGGCACTGGCCGTGAAGGGCAAGCTCACGATAGAGGCGGCCAACGACGCGGTGCATCGCATCGGTCCCGCGCCGTCGCTCGACGCACTGAAAGACTGCGACCTCGTGATCGAGGCGATCGCCGAGAATCTGGACGCCAAGCGGGCTCTCTTCAAAACGCTTGACGGCCTGGTGCGGGACGACTGCATCCTCGCTTCGAATACCTCGTCGTTGTCGATTACGGCGATTGCTACCGCGTGTTCGAAGCCGTCGCGCGTCGCGGGATTTCATTTCTTCAACCCGGTTCCGTTGATGAAGGTGGTCGAGGTCATCGACGGCTTGCGTGGCGCACGGAGCACCGGCGACCGGCTCATGGAACTGGCGCGGCGGATGGGTCACACGCCAGTGCGCGCGAAGGACATGCCCGGCTTTATCGTCAATCACGCGGGCCGAGGGATGAATACCGAGGGCCTGCGCATCGTGAGCGAAGGGGTGGCGGACTTCGTCGACGTCGACCGGATCGTGCGGGAGCAAGCGGGCTTCCGGCTGGGGCCGTTCGAGCTGATGGACCTCACGTCGCTCGATGTTTCGCATCCGGTCATGGAGTCGATCTACCAGCAGTTCTACGAAGAACCGAGGTTTCGCCCGTCGCCGATTACCGCCGTTCGGCTTGCGGGCGGTCTGGTCGGAAAAAAGGCGGGCGAAGGTTTCTACCGGTACGTGGACGGCAAGAAGGTGCAGCCGGACGAAAGTCCTGTGTCGTCCCAATTGCCCGAGCGGGTCTGGATCAGCGCCCGGTCGCCCGATGCGTACCGGCAGATCGCCGATCTGATTTCCCCTGCCGGCGTGACGATCGAGCAGGGCGAGCAGCCTTCGGACAGCGCGCTGATCGTCGTGGCGCCGTACGGCAAGGACGCGACCACCGCCGCGACCGAAGAAGCGCTCGATGCGAGCCGGCTCGTGGCGATCGATTGCCTGGTTCCGTTCGACGCAAGTCGCCGTCGCACGCTGATGACGACCCCGCTGACGAGCCCACGATTTCGCGATCAGGCCCGCGCGCTGTTCGCGCACGACGGCGCCGCCGTGACGGTCATTCGCGATTCCGCGGGATTCGTTGCGCAGCGGATCGTCGCCACGATCGTCAACATCGGCTGCGAAATCGCACAGCAGAGAATCGCGTCGCCCGACGACATCGATCGCGCGGTGACGCTCGGACTCGGCTATCCGCATGGGCCTCTTGCGATGGGCGACCTGATCGGCGCGGCGAGGATTGTCGAGATTCTGCGCAACATGAACGCGCTGCTCGGCGATCCGCGCTATCGCCCGTCGCCGTGGCTGATGCGTCGGGCGCAACTGGGCATGTCATTGACCCAGCCGGACAGCTGATCGCGGTCTCGATTGGCCACCCGTGCCGACGGCGACACGGGTGGCGGCAGGATCAACGTGTCCGGTGGAGGTCGGACGATTGCATCAGAAGACGTTATCTGTTTTCGAGGTTTCATCAAGATTGTTAGGAACACGTAGAAATTAAAAGAGAAAGGAGACAGGATGAATAAGCACTACGGCTATGTGGGGGCAATCATCGCAATGGCGGCTGCCAACGCTCACGCACAGAGTTCGGTCACGCTTTATGGCCTCATCGACACGGGCATCAACTATACGAGCAGCGCGCAGACCGGTCGCAATCCGGATGGATCGCTCAAAGGCCAGTCGCTGATCAACATGACCGATGGCGCGACGCGCAGCTATGGAAGCCGATGGGGCTTGCGGGGTGCCGAGAATCTGGGCGATGGACTTGCAGCGATTTTCACGCTGGAAAACGGCTTCAACGTTGGAAACGGCGCGCTCGGGCAGGGTGGCGCGATGTTCGGCCGGCAGGCGTTCGTCGGGCTCAAGAGCAGCAGGCTCGGTGCCGTCACGGTGGGCCGTCAGTACGACTCGCAGGCCGACTTCGTGTCGAACTATTCGGTGTTCAGCATCGCGGCGCTTTCCGGCACGGCACCGGGTGACGTGGACGGGCTTGGCCACACGCGGCGCGTGAACAATGCGATCAAATACGTCAGTCCGGCCTATGGCGGGGTGAAGTTCGGCGGCATGTATTCGCTCGGCGGAAAGCCCGGGGACTTCACCAGTAACCAGATCTGGGCGCTCGGCGCCAGCTACGAGAATGGCGGCTTCTCTGCCGGCGTCGGGTATTTCAACGCGCGCGATCCCAATCTCTCGTCGTTTGGCGACAACCCGAATTCCGGCGGCCCGGGCTCGAATAACATGGGTTCGTTCGGCTCGTCGACCGAGGCGCAGGCCAATCCGATCTACGCGGGCTATGCGTCGGCCCGCACGTTCGAAATCTACTCGGCGGGCACAAGCTACGGGTTCGGCAAGACGACCTTGGCGGCGTCCTTTAGCCACTCGTCATTCGACAACCTCGGCAATCTGTCCGCCGGTCCCAATCCGCTCAACTACCGCGGGACCGCGATCTTCAACACGGCGACAGCGACCGTCGCGTACTTCGCGACGCCCGCTCTCGAGCTGGGAGGGGGCTACACGTACACGCACGGCGGCGGTGCGGGCGGCAATGGATCGGCGACTTACCATCAGGGCATCGTTTCAGCGCAGTACTTCCTTTCGAAGCGAACGGAAGTCTATTTCTACGGTGTCTACCAACAGGCGAGCGGCACTGATTCGCTCGGGCAACCGGCCGTCGCGAACATCGACTTGATGACGCCATCGAGCACGAATCATCAATTCGTCGGGCGCGTCGGCATCGTGCAGCGCTTTTAAAGAAACAGAACGTCTGCATTGCGGCCGGCACACGGTGTGTCGCCGCAATGCACCGTCTGGAAAAGCGTGATCGACCAAGGGGATCAACATGCACGAAGCGGGAAGTCAGAGCGTCGATGAATTCATTAACTCGCAGCCCGTGTCCCGCTGTCAAAGGCGGATCATTTTCCTGTGCTTTCTGGTTGCCGCGCTGGACGGGTTCGACGCGGCGTGTATCGGCTTCATCGGCCCCGCTATCCGCGCGCACTGGCAACTGACGGCCGCTGCGCTGGCGCCGGTGTTCGGAGCCGGTCTGTTCGGGACGATGGCCGGCGGCGTTCTGCTGGGCCCTGTGGCGGATCGATACGGACGCAAGACGGTGCTTGTCGCATCGGTCGTTCTGTTCGGCGTGGCGAGCCTCGTGTCGGCGTTCTCGCCCGACATCCGCTTTCTCGCCGTCATGCGCTTCGTGACGGGCATCGGGCTTGGCGGTGCGATGCCGAATTCGATCACGTTGACGTCGGAGTACTGTCCGGCGGCGAAGCGCTCCGGCTATGTGACGCTGATGTTCTGCGGCTTTACGATCGGCGCGTCCGCTGGAGGGCTCCTCACGGCCGAGATCGTCGGCACGGTCGGCTGGCAGGGCGTCTTCGTCGCCGGTGGGGTATTGCCGTTGATGCTCGTCCCGTTTCTGATGTTCGCGTTGCCCGAATCCATCCGCTACCTTTTGCTGCTGAACAGCACGAAGTCGTATGTTCGCGCGGTCAGCATCGCATCGAGGGTGGCCGCGCCGGGCTTCATCGTTCCGCGGCTGCGGGCGGAAGAAAAGATCCGGCGATCGCCTGTGACGGCGCTCTTTTCGAAAGGCTTGCTGGCGGGCACGCTGCTGATCTGGACGATCTTCTTCAGCAGTCTGCTGATCATCTATCTGCTGACCAGCTGGATGCCGGTGCTGCTTTCCAGCGCGGGGATTCCGCTCGCTTCGGCCGCACTGATCTCGATGATGCATCAGGTCGGCGCGGCGATCGGCAGTATCTGGCTGGGCCGGCGGATGGACCGGTTCGACCCGCAGCGCGTGCTGGCCTGGTCGTATCTCTGTGCGATTCCGATGATCGTGCTCTGCGCGTTTTCGGGAAGTCACAAGGCGCCGATCGTGCTTTCGGTGTTCGCGCTCGGCTTCCTGATAAGCGGCGGGAATATCGGTGCGTATGCACTAGTGTCGGGCTATTACGCGACGAGCAGCCGCTCGACCGGCGTGTCGTGGGCGAACGCCGTTGGGCGAGTCGGCGCGGCGCTGGGGTCGATGGCGGGCGGATGGATGATGACTGCCGGATTGAAGCTGCAGGAAATCGTTCTCGTGCTGGCGATTCCGGCGGCGATCGCCACGGGTTGCTTGTTCCTGCTCGGCATCATGCGTTCGAACCGGAGCGCCGGGTCGGTCGGCACGCCGGTCGAAGGCTTGCGTTGACATCGGGGAGCGTCTGACGGCCATGCCGATGAACATCGTCGAACTGCAGGCGATCGTCGATCGCGCTCCATTGAACCGCTGGCTTCGGATGGCGGTGCAGTCGATCGACTCGGCGTCGGGTTCGGTCGCATTCGTCGTCCGATGGCGGGACGAATTGATATCGAGTCCCGAGCGGCAGTCCATCCACGGCGGAATTCTCGCGACCTTCATCGATGGCGCGGGGAACTATGCCATCGCGGTGGAACTCGGCCGAGCGGTACCCACCGTCAGCCTGCACGTGGACTATCATCGACGCGCCGGGCCGGGCGATCTGTCGGCAGTGGCTCGTCCGATCCATATCGGCCGAACGATTTCGACTGCGGAGGTGCTCGTCTTCGACAGCCGGCAGGTACTGGTGGCGAGCGGGCGCGGCACGTACTTCACGGGCTCCGTCGAGCCCGGAACGTGAATGGACACACGTCCCGTCAGTTCGCGAGGCGTTCGATCACCAGGTCGAGCAGCGCCCGCAGGCGCGGCAGCCGGCGCAAGTCGCGGTGGTATCCGAGCCAGGTGTCGCGTCCGGGCGGCTCGTCGCCCGCATCGACGGGCGCGATGCCCGGGATGCGGTCGCCGAGCGGCCTTGGCAGGACGGCCAGCCCGCAACCCTGGCGGCACAATTCCGCCTGCACGAGGCGGCTGTTGCTGCGCATGACGACCTGGGCCGCCGGCAGGACCCGCTTCAGCCACAACGCGTCCGGCATCTCGGCGAACGCCGTGTCCATCGTGATCACGTGCAGCCCCGCGCCGCCCGCAGTCGCATCGATTGCGACATCGGACGCCGCATAGAGCGCGTACGACACGTGCATCAGCCGGCGCGAGATGACCTCCGGTTCTTCGAACGCCTTGATCCGGAACGCGAGATCCGCTTCCCGTCGAGGCAGGCTGTAGAGACGCGCATCGCTCAGCAGTTCGACGCACACCTTCGGATGCTGCTCGCCGAATTCCGCGAGCACGGGCGCGAGCATGTGGATGCCGAACCAGTCCGATGACGACAGCCGCAGCATGCCTTCGAGCTGCATGTCCGACCCCGCGAGCCGACGCTGGAACGCGAGGGCTTCCTCCTCCATCCGCTCGGCGTGTTCGAGCACGGCGTTGCCCTCGTCCGTGAGGATGAAGCCCTCGGCGGTCCGTTGAAAGAGCGTGTGGCCGACTGCGGTTTCCAGCGCGCGCAGCCGCCGTCCCGCCGTCGGCTGGGACAGGCCGAGACTGCGCGCGGCCGCGCCGAGCGTGCCCGTGCGGGCGATGGCGAGAAAAATCCGGAGGTCGCTCCAGTCCATCTGATTGACCAACAAAAATGCATGGATGAGGTTCAACTGTGTTTATACCCATGCAAATTGGAATGCGCAACAATCGTGGAAACTTTTCAGGAGAGCGTTCATGGCCACGACGATGAAAGCCGCAGTTCTGGAGGCGTATGGCACGCCGTTCCGCCTCGCCGACTTGCCGGTGCCGACGCCCGGGCCGGGTCAGGTGCTGGTGCGCATCGCGAATAGCGGTATCAATCCGCTCGACACGAAGATTCATGACGGCGCGGCCGACCATGCGCGCCATCCGCTGCCGGCGATTCTCGGGATCGATCTTGCTGGCGTGGTCGAGGCCGTCGGCGCGGGCGTGACCGACTTTCGGCCCGGCGACGAGGTGTATGGCGCGGTCGGAGGCGTCGGCGGACTGCCCGGCACGCTCGCTGGGTACGTCGCCGCGGACGCGGACCTTCTCGCGATCAAGCCGGCGAATCTTTCGATGCGGGACGCCGCCGCACTGCCGTTGGTAGCCATCACCGCGTGGGAGGGGCTCGTCGATCGCATGTCGATCCGCGCGGGCGAAACGGTCCTGGTACAGGGCGGCGCCGGCGGCGTCGGCCATGTTGCGGTCCAGCTCGCGCGCGCTTTCGGGGCCGAGGTGTTCGCGACGGGCTCGATGCATAGCCGCGCAGTCATCGAGCGCCTCGGCGCAACGTTCATCGACCGGAGCGAACCGGTTTCGGACTACGTGCGGCGTCTGACAGAGGGGCGCGGATTCGACCGTGTCTACGACACGGCGGGCGGTGTCGCGCTCGATGCGTCGTTCCTCGCGGTCAGGCGGTTCGGGCATGTGGTGAGCTGCCTCGGCTGGGGCACTCACGCGCTGGCCCCGCTGTCGTTCAAGGAAGCGACCTATTCGGGCGTTTTCATGCTGCCGCCGCTGCTGTCGGGCGAGGGGCGCGGGCATCATCGCGAGATTCTCGACCGGGTGCGGAAACTCGTCGAATCCGGACAGCTGGCTCCCATCGTCGATGAGCGGCACTTCACGCTCGATACGCTGTGCGACGCCTACCGCAGCATCGGGGAAGGCACGTCGCAGGGCAAGCTGGTGGTGGACATCGCTTCGGTGAACTGACTCGCTCGGGTCGAGCGGCCGTGGCCCGCTAAGCAGGGAATGCGAAAGCAAGGGTTTACCTTGACGTAAAGCAGATACGCGTATGACCGTTATATGGTTGTGAAAACCAATATATGGAGATTCGCGTGACGCTAAACAAGAAACTGACGCTGCTGATCGCAGTGCTTTGGGCCGGGCTTCTGACGATCGGATGTTTCGGCGCATGGCATACCCGCGCACAGATGGTCGCAGACCGCCACGAACAGCTCCGGCAGCTGGTGCAGGAGGCCGCCAGCATTGCCCGGCATTTTCACGATCTGTCGCAGAGCGGCGCGCTGAGCGAAGCGGACGCAAAGAAGCAGGCGCTCGCCGTCATGTCGAAGCTGAGATTCGGTTCTGACGGTTACGTGACGGTCAGCAATTCGGCGCATCGCACGGTGATGCATCCGATGAAGCCGGAGGTCGTGAACGAGGACATGTCGAATTTCGTCGACGCCGCGGGCAACCGGATGTACGTCGACATCGTGACAGCGGGCAGCAAACCGGGAGGCGGCACCTTCAGCTACGTTTGGGCGAGACCCGGCGGCAGCACGCCGGTCGCGAAGCTGGGCTATGCGCTGCGTTTCGAGCCATGGGACTGGTTCATCGTCACAGGCGTCTACATGGACGACGTGCAGCGAGCGTTCTATTTCGATCTGGGTGTGTGGCTCGCGATCACCATCGTGCTCGGCAGCGCGGCCACCGGGATCATGGCCATGGTTCTGCGCAGCGTGCGCAGCAGTCTGGGAGGCGACCTCGAAGTGGCGCTGCAGCACGCGCGGCGGATCGCGGCGGGCGACCTTGCCGCGTCGATATCGACGCGGCGCGGCGACAGCCGCAGCCTTCTCGCGCTGCTCGAGCAGATGCAGTCGAGACTCATCGAGATGATCGGCCAGATGCGCGCCGGCGCGGAAAACGTGGATGTCGGGGCCAACGAAATCGCGGTGGGCAACCTCGATCTGTCGCGCAGAACCGAAGAGCAGGCGGCCGCGCTTGTTCAGACCGCGTCGGGCATGGACCAGATGACCGCCAATGTGCGCACGAACGCCGACGATGCGCAGCAGGCCGCGAAGCTGGCCGGGCAGGCGGCTGACATCGCCGTGCGGGGCAGCGAGGTGGTGAACAGCGTCGTCAGGACGATGGGGGAAATCTCGGCCAGGTCGCGTCAGATCGGCGACATTCTCGGCGTCATCGACGGGATCGCGTTTCAGACGAATATCCTCGCGCTCAATGCGGCGGTCGAAGCGGCTCGTGCCGGCGAGCAGGGACGAGGCTTTGCCGTCGTCGCGGCCGAGGTGAGAAGCCTCGCGCAACGGTCGGCGACCGCGGCGAAGGAGATCAAGGCGCTGATCGACGCGTCGAGCGCCACGGTCGAGGAAGGGGCCTCGCTCGTCGGCAACGCCGGCACCACCATGAGCGAAATCCTTCAGGCCGCGAGAAACGTCGCTTCGATTCTGGACCGGATCAGCACGGCGTCGCACGAGCAACGGGTGGGCATCGAGGAGGTCAACCGGGCCGTGGGCGAGATGGATCAGGTCACGCAGCAGAACGCGGCGCTCGTCGAACAGGCGGCTGCCGCGTCGGCGTCGTTGCGGGATCAGGCGCGCGTGATGCGTCAGACGACCTCGATGTTTACGCTGCCGGAAGCGCGGGCTTGACCGAAGCCGCGCGCAGTTCTTCGGGCGTGAGAAAGAACTGCGTATTGTCCGCGAGCCGGGCAACGATGAAGTCGATGAACGTCCTCACGCGCAGCGGCTGTTCGGTTCGGCGACGGTAATAGATGTAGATCGACTCGCGCTGCGTCACGTGCCGGGTCAGCAGCGGCACGAGCCGTCCGGCGCGGATATGCGAGACCGCCGAGAAGCTTCCGAGCTGCCCGATCGCCGCGCCGGCCAGTACCGCTTCGGTTTCCGCATCGATGTCGTTGGAACACACCGACGCGGCCATCTCCCGATACACGATTTCTCCGTCGATCGTGAATTCCCACGGTGCCTGCTTGCCGGTATTCGCGCGCCGATAGCCGGAGCAACGATGGTCACCGAGGTCGTCTACCGTTTGCGGCGCGCCGTGCCGTTCGATGTAGCCCGGCGACGCGCAGACGATCAGCTGAATCGGCAGCAGTCGACGCGCAATCGCGCCCGCGGAAGGCGGCGACCCGCCGCGAAAACCCACGTCGGCGCGTTCGGTGACGAGGTCCGTCAACTGGTCGTCGAAGCGCACGTCGAGCTGCACGTCAGGGTAAAGCGCGAGGAATTCGAGGATCAGCGGCCAGAGCACCGTTCGCCCGAGCGCCGCCGGCGCGCTCACCCGCAGCGGGCCGGCGACTTCCTCGCCGGAGCGCCGGGCATCGTCGATCGCCGACGACAGCATCGCGAGCGCCGGCTCCACGCCTTGCAGCAGCCGTTCGCCCTCCTCGGTCAGGCTCAGCTTGCGGGTGGTCCGATGAAACAGCCGCACGCCGAGCGATTTTTCCAGCTGCATCACCGCCTGGCTCGCCGCTTGAGGCGAGATGCCCAGATCCACGGCAGCGCGGCGCAGGTTGCCGAGCGTCGCCGTGCGCACGAACACCGAGATGGCGCGGACCTCGTTCATCGACGACCTCATTCGCAAGTAGAAGTTGATTATGAGTCTAGCATTTGGCGGCTAGTGGATGAGAATCGCGCGTCCTATGCTTGCGTTCACCTTCATCACGAAACAGGAGCAAATCATGAGCAACGCGATGCAACAGCCGTTCAAGCGGGTCTGGTTCATCACGGGCGCGTCGCGCGGGCTGGGCGCACTGATCGCCCGGGCGGCCCTCGCCGATGGCAATGCGGTGGTCGCCGCGGGACGCAATGTCGGCGCGATCGTCGAGCGGCTTGGCGAGTCGCCCGCGCTTTTCCCGGTCGCGCTCGACGTCACCGACGAGGCGCAGGCCCAAGCCGCCGCGGCGGCAGCCGTGGCGAAGTTCGGCCGGATCGACGTGCTGGTCAACAACGCCGGGTTCGGACTGCTCGCGGCCGTCGAGGAATCGTCGGATCGGGACGTGCGCCGCCTGTACGACACGAATGTCTTCGGGCTGCTGAACGTCACGCGCGCGGTACTGCCGGTCATGCGCAAACAGCGTTCGGGGCACGTGATCAACGTGTCGTCGATCGGCGGTTATCGATCGGCGGCGGGTTTCGGCGTGTATTGCTCGACGAAGTTCGCCGTCGAAGGCATCACGGAAGCGCTGCGCGCGGAATTGAAGCCGCTCGGCATTCACGCGACCGTCGTGGAGCCCGGCTATTTCCGCACCGATTTTCTGGATGCGTCGTCGCTTGTCGTCGGCAACGAAGTCATCGACGACTATGACGCGACGTCGGGCAACGTGCGTCGTATTGCTGCCGGGCTGAATCAGAACCAGCCGGGTGACCCGGAGAAGCTCGCGAAGGCCCTCGTGACGCTCGCCGACGCACCAACGCCGCCGCTGCGCCTGCCGCTCGGCACCGATACCTTGAAGGCCATCGCGGAGAAGAACGCGTATGTGGCGGCGGAAACCGAAACGTGGAGGGCGCTGTCGGCATCGACCGACTTTGCCGCGTGAGTCGCGTTGGGTGCGCCCGCTCCGCTCGCACGCTGCTGCACCTCGCGGAACGCGGCGGCGCATGGCGCACCACGGTCTAACCGTTTATCAGCGACGATCAGATCACCACTTCCGTCCGTTCGCTGGGCGGCCAGTTGCTGACGCGCGCGCTTCGCCCTGCAGGCGGCCAGCAGCGTTTGAGCGGCGCTCTCCTGAATCCACAGCGTGACGGGCATCGTGCGGGCGGTGGGATTCTGAAGCGTGGGGTTCAGGTAGACGAGGCGCGCGTCATGCTCGTCGGCAATCGCCTGGGCCAGCAGACTGACAATCTGCTGGTAGCGGGGCCGCCGTCGGGGGACAACGGGCGCAGCCAGCTCACTTCATCGCCAGGGGCAGTTCCTTATGGCGCGGATTCATCGTCACCGGTGAGGCCGTCTGATGGACTTACTAGTATCGACATGGCGAAACGTATGTCCATCCATGACGATTTTGCTCGTCGCTGCGGCGCGCTTTCCCGCGCGGCGCACGCGCGGATCGGTATGCCGTCCGGTCGGCAGGCCCTCAGGCCACAGCCGTGCGCTGTGCGTACTGGAGGAATGCCCGCACCGTGCGCGATCTTTCGTGCTTGCGATAGAGCAGTGCGATTTCAGACGGGATCGGCTTGCCCGACAGCGGCCGGTAGACGACGCCCGGAAGGCAGACGCAATCGCTGAGCGAGCGCGGGATGACCGCAACGGTGTTGCCGAGCGACACGTTGGCGAGGACCGCGATCAACGGGCCGGGACGTGGGCCGATATCCGGCGCAAAGCGCCCGCGCCTCGCGACTTCCATCGTGCCGAATTCCTGCTCGGGCACGGCGAAGCGCGCCTCGCGCAGCTGTTGCGGGGCGAGCGTGTCGTATGCGGCCAACGGGGAGTCTTCCGGCAACGCAACGACGAATTCGTCGCGATGCACGCGCGTGGCCTGAAGGCCTTCGGGGTAGGGCATCGGCGGGCGGACGTATGCCGCGTCCAGTTGCCGGTCCGCCAGTAGTGCGGGGATGTCGCTCATCAACGCTTCCGCCAGCTGTGCGTCGATCCCCGGATGAAGCTGGCGAAACTCCGTCAGCATCTTGCGCAAAACGCCCGCATACGCCGCGGATGCGACGTATCCGATGTGCAGGCGACCAGCCTGTCCGCGCTCGGTGAGCGCGCCGAGTTCGCGGGCCCGTTCCAGATGCACGAGCGCGGCGCTCGCCTCCCGGCAGTACGCTTCGCCCGCCGCGGTGAGCGAAACCGAGCGCCGCGTGCGGTGAAAAATCCGGAAGCCGAGCATGCGCTCCGCGTCTTGAATCTGCTTGGTCAGCGACGGCGGTGCGATCTGCAGTTCGTCGGCCGCCCTCGCAAAATGCAGCTGTCGGGCGACCGCGAAAATACATCGCAGATGGCGCATTTCGACGTTCATGTTGTTCATTCCAGGATGAATGGATGCCGGGTCACGTTCTGTGGACTCGAAACTGGATTATCCGTTGTTCGCCGCCAATGTCGAGCCCGCGAATGTTCATGTGAATCTCGTCCAGCATTACGCACGGCTACGCGATGCTGGCTGTCCACCGGCACGATCGGCGCGCGGTGCTGCGCTGGCTCACGGTGACCTTCGTGCTGGGCGCCGTGTCCGTCGGGATGGAGATCAAAGAGCTCGATCATCTGGTCTCGCTCGGCTTTGGTCCGCAACGCAGCGCTTTCCTGGCGGGCTTCTTTGCGCTGGTCGCCACGCACGGACTGCATGTGACCGCCGGAATCCTATGGATGGCAGTCGTCATGCATCAGGTGTCGACGAGGGGCCTGAGCGCGACCGACGTCACGCGCCTCTCTTGCCTGAGTCTTTACTGGCACTTTCTGGATCTCGTGTGGATCTGCGTATTTACGGTTGTCTATCTGATGGGAGCGTTCTAGTCATGGCCAACCCGAGGACGACTCGCGCCGGCGAAGCCCGCGGCAGCGCGAAGGGCTGCAACACCGGCTTTAATTTTGACGGTGCCGTTCGCGCTCGTCATGCACCCCGTGCTGCCGCGTGCGACGACGCTACTCGTCGCCGTGCTGTTCGCAGCGGCGCAGATGGTGGTGCACCTCGTGTATTTCCTGCACATGAACCGTTCGTCGGAACAGGGCTGGAACCTGATCAGTTTCGTGTTCACGATCGTCATCCTGTTCATCATCGTGGGGCACTCGGTCTGGATCATCTGGAGCATGCACTACAACATGATGGCCCACTGATCGGCGCACGTGCTGAAACAACGGATGCTTCGGGCCATGCACCGGCCCAATCTTCGACTGACGAAGCCCGGCATCGTGATCGGCAGCCCGCGCAATCAAATTGGTTCTTTGCGGATTACGGGGGAGGGCTCTTTTCGAGCCAATTCGGTCAGTCAAATTTCTGCAAACCGGTCGTGCATAAGACTGATTCAGTAAGTACTAGCGAGAACGACCTAAAGCGGAAAATAGCGCCCCCTATGCCGATCGCAGATCCCACAACACATCGAGCACGTGTTGCGTGGAACGCTCGACGTACCCCGCACGATGTGCAATACCGAGCCGTCGCCACAACGCTGGGCGCAACGGGCGCATGACAATGCGCGTGTCTGGTAGTGGCGTGGTGGCCTCATGAGGTAACACCGCTGCCCCGTAACCTGCCGCTACCAGACTCTTGATCGCGTCGTTGTAGTTGAGTTGAATACGCGGCGCAGGATGGTGCCCTCCGGTCGCGAACCACTCGGCAGTCAGACGCGAGAGACGCGTGGTCGCGTCATTGAGAATGAGAGGTTGGGCGGCGAGCCATTCAGGGGTGACGCGGGCCGGACATCGCCAATGCGCCGGCACAAAGGCCATCACAGGATCGCGGCGCCAAGGCTTTATCACGAGTCCAGCCACCGGGGGCTGGGGCAGCGCGACCAGCCCGACATCCAGCGTTCCATCCACCAGCCGGAACAGGGTTTCCTGCGAGGTGAGCACTGCAATCTGAATGTCGATGGCGGGATGCTGCTCGCGCAGCACCTCGAGCGCTTGCGGCAGAAGGTGCGCGATCACGCCCGTGGACGCGCCGAGACGCGCACGTCCCTCGAGCCCCTCTACCTGGCGTTGAATATCGTTTAGCGCCTGCTCAGCGTCGGCCAGCAGTCGGCGCGCGCGCTCCACCAGCACCTCGCCTATAGACGTCGGCCCCACATGTCCGCGCTTGCGTAACAGGAGTGGAGCGCCAATGCGGTCTTCGAGTTCGGCTATGTGGAGGCTGACCGTTGGCGGCGCGAGGTGCAATGCACGCGCCGCATCGGCAAATGAGCCACGGTCAGTAACGGCGACCAGAGTGCGCAAGCGGTCCAGGCTGATCTCTCGCATGACGGCGTCCAGATTCAGAAAAACTGAATATTTCTGTTATGAAATTCAACTTTCTCTATTCTAGCCGTCCGCGCAACATAGAGGCTCGTTTTACAGCCCACAGTCAGCGGAGTTATCCACGTATGAGCTCTCCTGTAGTTTTCATCGACGGCGACCAAGGCACCACCGGGTTGCAAATCTACGACCGGCTGCGTAGCCGGACCGACATCAGACTGTTCACACTTGCCGCTGCGGAGCGCAAAAATTTGCGGCGTCGCGCAGAAGCCATCAACGCCTGCGACATCGCCATCCTCTCTTTGCCGGATGCCGCCGCGCGCGAGGCAGTGAGCGCCATTGTCAATCCTGCCGTTCGGGTTATCGACGCAAGCTCCGCCCACCGCACACAGCCGGAGTGGACCTACGGCTTTCCTGAAATGACGCCGGAACAGACTGAGCGAATTGCGAGCGCACGCCGGGTCACGAATCCCGGTTGCTATCCGACCGGCGCGATTGGCTTGCTGCGTCCTCTGGTGCAGGCTGGGCTCATACCAGGCCATTACCCGATCAGTATTCACGCGGTATCCGGGTATTCCGGACGCGGGCGGGCCGGCGTGGAGGAACATGAGGGGCCGGGAGCCGCCAACGCGCCTTCGTACCAGGTCTATGGTCTGGAACTCGCGCACAAGCACACGTCGGAGATCCAGCAACACGCCGGGCTCGCGCAGCGTCCCATTTTCGTCCCGGCGTATGGAGCGTTCCGCCAAGGCATCGTGCTGACGGTGCCGCTGGCGTTGCGACTGCTGGCTCCCGGCGTTGATGGCGCCACGTTACACGCATGCCTCGCACGCCACTACGCCGGGATGACCGAGGTACGAGTCTTGCCACCGCACGAATCGAGCGCCTTAAAACATCTGGATCCGCAAGTGCTGAACGGCACGAACAACATGTACTTAAGCGTCTTTCATAACGTGGAACACGGCCAGGTCTTGCTGTCTGCGGTTTTCGATAATCTCGGCAAAGGCGCATCCGGCGCCGCGGTCCAGAACCTGAACCTGATGCTCACGCGGCAATAGTGGCCGAAGGCGCGGGCTAACGTTCGTTCGCCCATGTGCCGGCAATCGTTGCGAATCTGGTCCTCGCCGTGGAGTGCCTCATGCCGGCCGCGATGCGTCCCACGAGCGAGCCCGGCAGGGCTTGTCGGCAATCTCATACAAACCGTATAAACCGACCCTGAGCGGTCTGCGAGCCTCAGAGAATCGAGCGGCCGGTTTGTGAACTGAACCGGCCGCATAGACCCGATCAGAATTGGTATCCGACGCGAAGATTGCCCTGCTGCGCCGACACGTGCGCGGTGTTGACCACCGTGTCGTAGCTGAGCGAGACATCGAGGTTTTTCAGCGGATGCAGCGTCACGCTTGCGCCCGCTGTCAGATATCCGCGCGGAAGGTTCGTGCCCGGCGCGACGAATACCGTGCCGTCTTGCGCCGCCACGTTAATCGCGCGATTCGCGTCGAGCAGCTCGCGTGCATAGCCCAAACGCAGTTCCGCATCGACTGGCTTCAGTGCATCGCCGAATGCCTTGTCGACAGTCACACCCGCATACGGTTGCAGGCTGTGTACGTTATCCGTGCCGACGTTCAGATCCTGCCCGCCGGCGCCGCTTTCGCCAAAACCGTTCGCATGGAAGTACGCATAGCGCAGCCCGGCGCGTGGCGTCACCGTCACGCTACCGAACGTCATCGGCAGGCTCGCCTGGGCGCCTGTGCTGAACTCCTGGCCCATGTGATCGCCTTCAGCCGTGGTGGCGGCACCGAATGGCCGCTTCTGCGACAGGAAGTCGAGCCCCGCACCCAACGTAGCGGCAAGGTTCACCGGTCCGACATCGCGGGCACCGTATAGCGCCGCGCGCAGTGTATCGGTCGTGCCGGAATCGCCCGTGTTCTGCTCGTTGATGTCCGTGTGGTCGTAGCCGATCGCCACGCCCGCCGTGCTCGCGCCGAAGCGCTTGTCGAGGCCCGCGAGGAACCCGTAGCGGTTGGCCTGGAAGCCAGGTTCGCCATTCGTGCCGCCGACCTTCGTCCAGCTCCCCGTCGCGTCGATCCAGCCATAGGGCTGCGCGGCCGTGGCCGGCGAGACCTGACCCATGCGATCGAGCAGTGCCGTACCCTGCGCCTGTGCGCCAAGAATGGCTGTCGTGCCCGCGGCTGTGTAGATGCTGGTGTTGGTCGGCGCGATCACCAACGGGTCCGACGGTGTGGAGGTCGCATTCAGCGCAAGATCAACGGCATTGGCACCGTAGTCGACCGACGGTGTCAGGGCGCCGAGGTTCGATGCGCCGGTGCTCGTGACGCTGGCGAACTGGCCACTGATGCTGTTGGCCGACACCAGCGTGTAGGTCTTCGCCGAGTAGGTGCCCGGATCGTACGTAATCGCCAGCGTGCCAGCGAGCGCCGCGCTGCCGCCGACCTTCAGTTGCGAGGCCTGCGTCGGGCTGACCTCGATCGCAAGCGCCGCATTGCTGGCCTGCGAGTAGTTTCCGCCAATAGTCAACGTGCCGATCGAGCCGCCCGGCATCACCACGCCCTGGTTGATCACGTCGCCCGCCACCGTGCCATGACCGCGCAGCGTACCCGCTGCGTCAACGGATACATTCCCGCCCAGCAACGCCGAAGGCGTATTGATGTCGCCCACTTCAAGCAGGCCGGCATTCACCTCGGTCGTGCCGGTGAACGACGAACTGTTGCCGTCCAGGATCAATGTGCCGCTACCTTGCTTCACAAGCGTACCCGACCCGCTGAACGTGCCGGAGAAGCTGCCGATCGCGTTGGAGAGCGTCAGCGACTGGCCGCCGAGATTCACGCTGCCCGTGCCCGAGAGATTCTGGATCGTTGCACCGGCCGCCGTTGCCGAGATATCCAGGGTGCCGTTGTCCGTCACGCTGCTCGATTGCGCAATGCTGCCCGTCCCCGACAGGAGCAACGCGCTGCCGCGATCGATCGTCGTGACACCCGCGTAGGTATTCGTTCCCGACAGCGTTTCGTTGCTGCCCGACAGGGTGAGGTCACCGGCTCCCGATATCACGCCCCCGAACGACCCGGAACCCGTTAGCACCAATCCGGCAGTACCCACCGAGACCGAACCTGTTCCCGACAGGCCGCAGATCGACCCGGAAACCTCGAGATTGCCGTAATTCACGACATTGCCCAGCGCGATATTGCTCCCACTCGACAGGATCAGCGTCGCGGCATTGCCGATTGTCGTGGTGCCGGTGTAGGTGTTCACGTTCGTAAGTGTTTCGGTACCCCCGTCGATCGTTAGACCGCCGGTGCCGGAGATCACGCCGGAGAAGGTGCCGTTAGCGTTCGAGAGCGTCAGCGTCTGGCCGCCCAGTACGACATTTCCGCTACCCGACAGGCTCTGGATCGATGTGCCGCTGGTATTGGAAATATCCAGCGTGCCGCTGTCGGCGACGCTGGAATTTGCCACGCTGCCGGCGCCGGACAGTGCGAGAGTCGCGCCGCCGTTGATGCTCGTGCTGCCCGTGTACGTATTCGCGGCCGACAGCGTGAGCGTACCGCCGCTTTGCTGCACCGTGCCATTGCCTGAAATGACGCCGCCAAACGTTGCGTTATCCGAACGATTGAAGGCGAGCGTCCCATCATTGGTCACGCTACCCGAGATCGAGCCGCTTGCGCCACCATTGCCGATCTGCAGCGTACCGCCGGCGGCAATGGCCGTGCCGCCCGTGTAGGTGTTATTGCCGGTGAGGATCGTCGTGCCGCTACCGTTCTGGCGAACGCTGCCGGTGCCGCTGATATCGGCCGAGATCGTGGATGTATCCGTCTGGTTGAAATCGATCTGGCCATTGTTCACGAGGCTGCTCAGTCCGGTGATCGTGCCGGCCGTCGTGTCGTTGACTGTGGCATCGCCGAGGTTGAACGTCCCGTTGCCGTTGATGGTGAACGATGCGCCGGTGAGGTTCAGCGTGCTGCCGCCACCGAGATTGAATATGCCCGTGCCGCCTGCGCCGGCATTGCCAAAGGTACCGGAACCGCCTGCGTACCCACCGAGGACGAGCGATCCGGTAACGTTCACTGCCGAATTACCCGTTACGGTCACCGTACCCGTACCGCCTGCGCCGCCGTTGCCTCCTGTCGCGACACCGCCGCCACCGCCGTCGCCCCCTACCAGCAGGTTAGTCGCGGAAAGTGCGGCACCACTGTTGATGGTGACCGTGCCAGCACCGCCAGCACCACCCGTATTGCCCTCGCTGCCAACACCACCGCCGCCGCCGCCCACCTGGAGGGTAGTCGCTGAAAGCGTCGCGTTGCTGTCAACGGTGACCGCGCCAGCACCACCGGCACCACCAGACCCGCCGCCCTCGCCACCAGAACCGCCCCCACCGCCTCCAACCAACATACCTGAGGTCAGCTTCAATCCGACACCAGCACCGGTAACCAGGAGAGAGCCGGCGGTGCCGGCACCGCCGTTGCCGCCGTCGTTGCCACCACCGCCGCCGCCGCCGCCAACCCCGGCATAGCTATAAACATTGGATTGGCTCGATCCAGTGGAGATCGCGTCCGGGCTTGTGACCGTCGTGAGGGTCCCGACCGCGGCCCCGCTACCCGCATTGCCACCCGTACCACTGGATCCATTGCCGCCGATGGCCCCACCTGAATCCCCGCCGCCGCCATTGCCGGTCGCATCGCCGGCGCCCCCAGCGGAGCCGCCACCGTTGCCGCCAACATAGCCAGGAGCGGTAGCGTAGATGCCAAAGTTGCCGCCGCCGCCGCCGCCGAAGCCGCCGCCTCCGCCGCCACCATAAACACCGCTATTCCCGTCGCCGCCGCCACCGCCACCGCCGAGTCCGCCACTGCCACCGGAACTGCCGACGATGCCGGCGCTACCGCCGCTTCCTCCGCTACCGATGAGCAGAGACACCTGGGCATACGCCGCTGCCGTCGGCGCCAGCACTCCGCACAACAGCAAGCCGATGGCCACTACTGGCTTGCCGGAGGTCTTTCCTCGTGCACGAACCCGCTCCGACGCAACCTGCCACACTCCTTGTGTGGCGTTCCAAACCACCCGGTACGCCTGATTCATTTTTATATGCCCCGATACCCGCTGCGTATGTCGTTACGCTGCCAAATCCGTTTTAATAGTTCAGAAACGGGACGATACAGTATGGGTTCGGTCGAGGTAAATACCGCAAACGCAGTAGGCGCCGCGTGGCTTCACGCAGATTGCATCTCGATCAGCGCCCGCATTTCGTGCGGATCAAGCGGCTTGTGCACGACGCGATAGCCACTCGACGAAGCGGCATTGATGCCCTCGGTCGAGGTGTCGCCGGTGACGATGATTGCCGGTATCGCGCGCCCGATCGAGTCGGATACCGCCCGGATGACATCGAAACCTGTTACGTGCCTCGCCAGCCTGTAGTCGGTCACGACCAGTTCCAGCAGGGAGCCATGTGACCCGGCTGCCAATATGGCCTGCTCGAGGGATTGCGCCGCGAACACGGTATGGCCCCAGGCGCCAAGCAGGGTCTGCATGCTGCCCAGCACGTCGCGATCGTCGTCCACGACCAGAATCGTCTTCTTTCGGCCGTCGGAGACCACCGGTGCCTGTTGCGCTTGCGTGCCGGTTCCGGAAGGACGAATGTCTTGCGCAACCGGCAGCGTGAGGGAAAAGAACGAGCCGCGCCCAGGCCGCGAGCGCACCCGGACATTCGCACCGAGCAGGGTGGCCGTTCGCTGCACGATGGCGAGACCGAGCCCCGGGCCCTGTTCCCGGTCACGCGCCGCATTGCCGACCTGATAGAACTCCCTGAAGATGCTGGTCAGTTGATCGGATGCGATTCCGATACCGGTGTCGAACACCTGGATCTCCAAGTGTGCGTCGCGGTGCCGGCAAGCGACCAGGACGCCGCCATGGCTCGTGTAACGCACTGCGTTCGACACCAGGTTGGTCAGGATATTGCGCAGGAGAACTGCATCGGTATTCAGCCATATCGCGGTCGGGCGAATTCTGAGTGTCAGCCCTTTCGATGAAGCGGCGCTGAGAAACTGGTTTTCCAGCGCGTCCAGTTCCTGCTGAAGGGGGAAGCAGCGCGGCTCGACTTCGATTACCCCTGCATCGAGTCGCGAGATATCCAGCAATACCGTCAGCAATTGGCACATGCCTTTCAATGCCGTTTGAAGCCGTTCGGCAATGTCATTGAGCGCCGCACGCTCGATGGTCGGCGCCGCGGCCATGGCGCGCAGCGTCGCGATGTAGAGGCCCAGCGCATGGGCGGGCTGGCGCAGGTCGTGGCTGGCGGCAGCGAGGAATTGCGATTTGCTTCGATTGGCGACCTCGGCCCGCTCTTTTTCCTCCGTCAGTTGCCGGATCAGGCCAACGTTCTCGAAACGTAGCAGCACGGCGTCGCGCACGGTACGTTGCAGGGTCCGGCTAAAGGCCACGTTCACCTCCAGCAGGAACAGCGAAAGGAATCCCAGCACGGAAAAGAGCGGCGTGCCGTAGACAAAGGAGCGAATGGCAAACGGCAGCACGGTCGGCAGCGCAAAGCCGAGATAGGTCGGCCACCAGGAGGACAGCGAAGCCACCGATCCTCCCGTCATGCCGGCCAGCACAATGCAGATAAGCACTGTCACGACGGTGTTGTCCGGCGCAAAGAACAGAATTCCCATGGAGCCCCACAGGCAGCCGGACATGGCCGAAAAGAACATGTATCGCCGGACGCGACGTATAGCCGTCGCGACAGGGTGCTCGGACGCGCGACGATCGCGCCATACCATCACGATGCGCATGCCCGTCAGCACGTAGATGGCAGCCGCCCACGCCAGCAGATCGCGTTGCAGAACCTCGTGCCACAGCAGAAATACCGTCAGGCTGACCACGGCGATATTGCCGAAAAGGATGGGCGGCGACTGGCGATACAACGTGTTGACCAGCGCGAGGCGCACATGGTCGCCATATTGGTGAGGTATCCTGTTTGTCATCTTGAACGCGCGCGTCCGATCTTGTGTAAGGTCCCGTTCCCGGGAAATCCGTTACGCCGCATGATGCGCCTGCATCGGCGCTCGCTCGGCATTGTCGCAAAAGAATGAGGCGTCGAGTGGCCCGGAAAACAGTGAAAGAAAAATGAAAAGAATCGTGCTTGCTGAAGACCACGCCATGATTCGCGACGGTATGAAGCTGCTGCTAATGACGAGGAGCGACTGGTGCGTGGTGGGCGAGACGGGAGACGGGCAGAGGGTCGGTCAGCTCGTGCGCGATACCCAGGCGGACCTGTTATTGCTGGACCTCGATTTGCCCGGTTGCCGCGGCATCGAGCTGGCGCAACAGATCAAAGGCGAATTCCCGCAGACCAGAATTCTGGTCGTGACGGGCAAGCAGAGTGCTTCCGCAGTCAGGTCTGCCGTTGCGGCCGGCGTAGACGGATACGCGCTCAAGCATGACGATGCCGGCGAACTTCTTCATGCGATTACCCTGGTGCTGTCCGGCATCCGGTATGTGAGCAAGGCCCTCGCGCATACGCTGGAGATCGCGCACGACAGCGTTGCGCAATCGATCACGACCCGGGAAAGGGAAATACTCGTGCTGATCGCCAAAGGACATTCCAGCCGGGAAATCGCCGAGAAGCTGGACCTGAGCGTGCTGACGGTGCGCAAACACCGGCAGAATCTGATGTCGAAACTGTCGTTACACAACGTTGCCGAATTGACGGCCTACGCCATCCGGGACGGACTCGATTGACGCAAGCAAAAGGATCGTCGCGATAGTGATGTCGCCGCGATTTCGAAGAGCCGAAACGGTTGGCCTTCTTGATGTACGAGTGCCGGGAAAGCGGGTATTTGATGCTTTGAAAGCAGCGTTGGCTACGGCCCGTCCGCCAGCGGCCTCTCCGGAACACCATGGATCAGCATGGGAGCGAACGTGGCCGATCAGCATCTTCGCGATAGCAAGCCGAAGGCCGCGCACGTCATCGCTGCGCAGGCGGGTCCGTGCGACGAACTCATCATCCGCACCCAGCCCACCACCGCCGACCGTCCGTGCCGGCGCAAGCGTCTCGCGCTTGCCGCGACGATCCTCGGTTCGAGCATGGCGTTCATCGACGGCTCGATCGTCAATGTCGCGCTACCGTCCATTCAGAGCGGGCTCGGCGCGAGCGTCGCGGCGATGCAGTGGGTCATCAACGCGTATCTGCTCTTTCTCGGATCCCTCGTGCTGATCGGCGGGTCGATGGGCGACAAGCTCGGCCGCCGCACGGTGTTCGTCTCGGGCATCGCGCTCTTCACGGTGGCGTCGGCCGCGTGCGGACTTGCACCGAATGCGGTTGCGCTGATCGCCGCGCGCGCGGTTCAAGGCATCGGCGCGGCAATGCTCGTACCCAGCAGTCTCGCGATTATCGGCGCGGTGTTCGAAGGCGATGCGCGCGGACGGGCAATCGGCACCTGGGCGGGCGTCGGCGCGATCACGTCGGCGGTGGGGCCGGTGGCGGGCGGCTGGCTCGTCGACGCGTTTTCGTGGCGCGCGATCTTCTTTTTGAACGTACCGTTTGCGGCACTAACGATTGCCCTCGCCATATCGTCGGTGCCCAACGGTCACAAGCCCGATTCGTCCGAACAGCTCGACTGGCCCGGCGCGCTGACCGCGGCCGCGGGACTCGCTGCCCTCACGTTCGGCCTGACCGAGGTGCCGGCGCGCGGTTTTTCGCATCCGCTAGTACTGTGCGTGATTGGCGCTGGCGTTCTCTTGCTTGCCGCATTCGTGATGATCGAGGCGAAGAGCGCTAACCCGATGATGCCGCTCGACATGTTCCGCTCGCGCGATTTCGCCGGCGCGAACCTCGTCACACTGCTGCTCTATTTCGGCCTCGGCGGTGCATTCTTCTTTCTTCCGTTCACGCTGATTCGTGCGCTTGGCTACACCGCGACCGAAGCGGGCGCCGCGCTGTTGCCGGTGCCCGTCACCATCGGTTTGCTGTCGCGCTTCACGGGCGGCCTGACGAGCCGATTCGGTTCGCGCGCGCTTCTCACCGCCGGCCCGGGCATCGCCGGAATCGGATTCACGTTGCTGACGCTTCCGACCGTGCGCGGCGGCTATTGGGCTGGATTCTTCCCTGCGCTCGCCGTGCTGGGCCTCGGCATGACGATTACCGTCGCGCCGCTTACCACGACCGTGATGGGCGCCGTGTCCGGCGAGCGCACAGGGGTCGCGTCCGGCATCAACAACGCTGTTGCGCGCGTGGCGGGCCTGCTGGCGATTGCGGTGCTCGGCATCGTATTCGTGTGGTCGCATGACGCGGCGCTATCGGCGCGCCTCGACGAGCCGCATGTGCCGCACGACGCACGCGAGGCGCGCCAATTGCTGGAGCCCGACGCGCAAGCCGGGACGGCACCGTACACCGCGCACACGCCGCGCGACGCACTTGTGGCGCGCGCGAAAATCGACGCCATCGTCGACGCGCTGCGCGCCGTCGCGCTCGTGTCGGCTGCGTGCGCGTTCGCTGGAGCGGGGCTCGCGCTGGTAACCGTCCAGCCGGCGAAGCGCCGGGCGGCTGCCTGATCAAGGCAACGGAGTGGCCCTTTGTAGTCGAACCGGGAAGCAGGAGCCCGGCCGCCTGGGGCGCCGGAGTCTCAGACTTCTGTAGCCGACCCTGAACGGGCACTCCCCTCGGATAACCCAAAGTCCGCTATCGGGCGGGACGGTGCCGTTGACAGTCGCAAACAATCTCGATTGCCGGACTGTGTGGAAACACTGCGCGGTCTGAATATTCAAGTCGGGATTTCATCTGTCACTCCTGCCATATAACGCCCCGGCGAAATGCCCATTGCCTTCCGGAACATCGTGACGAAGCCGCCAGCACTCTCATATCCGAGATCGATCGCGACCCGCTGGATCGACATGCCGCTGGCCATCCATTGCAACGCGCATACGATGCTGATCTGTTGCCTCCATCGTCCAAAGGTCATACCTGTTTCCTGCAAAACGAGGCGCGACATCGTTCGTTCACTTAAACCTACATAACTCGCCCACGATTCGAGGGTGCCGCGATCAGCCGGATTTTGCATCAATGCATCTACAACCTTCCGAAGACGAGCTTCCTCCGGCATTGGAACATGCTGCATTTTGCTCACAGGCGCCTGTGCTAGCTCATCCAACAACAGTACAACCACACGGGATTCGAATCCTGCTTCAGGGTAGAGCAGCGGAAACTGTGCAGAGCGGATCACCAGTTCCCGCAAGAGCGGGGAGACGCCAATTGCACAGCACTCGCTCGGCAACCGTGTCGCCAAAGCAGGTTCGATGAACGCGCTGTAGCCCTCTATGGTTCCCGTGCCCTTAATGCCATGCCTGATTCCCGACGGAATCCACAAAGCAGATCTGGGCGGCACGATCCATAGCCCCCCCGCCGCTTCACACGTCACAGTGCCGCTCAGCGACATCATGAGTTGAGCTTTGCGGTGCTCATGCGGCTCCAGTTCAAAGCCCCGGCTCTTGACGTTTGCGCCGAGAACTATGACGGGACGCGGTACGTCGTCCGGTTCTGGCAGGTTTGTCGGATCGTGCCCGGCGGTCAGGATCGGCATGTCTGATGATAATTGGCGAGATTGGAGAATAGATTGTCACAATTCACCAATGTAGCCAACCACCATGACCGATATTCTTTGGTTTCGTTTCGTTTAACGGTTTGATTGATCACCAAAGGAAGCCGCATGATCCCGTTTAGTACCGGCCGGTTCGTCGCAACCGTTCCTCATCACTGCAAGGTCTACGTTGCGAAAAAACCATGTGGCGGCGGGTGTCGCCGCAATGAATCGTTTGAGTTCGGGCAGTGAGTTCGCCCATCGATATGGATGGCGATGCTCCGCGTCGCCAAGCCGGGCTACTGGGCAGAACATTCATGCAGGCGTTCCTTACGCAGGCTCAAGTCGTGGCCGCCGAAACTCTCGCATGCAGATTCAGACTGATCACCTTGGCAAGCCCTGCATTCAGGCTTGCTGACTGGAAGCCCGGACATAAACTGCAGATTGCAATGAGGTCGGCCTTCGCCACCCGTACCTACACACCTATTGACTGGGATACCGCCACCGGGCAAACGCGAATCCTTGGTTATGTGCATGGAAATGGCCCTGGAAGCGATTGGGTTCGAAACACATACCCTGGCGATGTCTGCAATGTATTGGGGCCCCGTAAATCACTCGACACATCATTCATCGGGAATACTTCGATCCTGTTCGGTGATGAGACATCGATCGGCCTTGCCTACGCGCTCAAGCATGGTCGCCCAGACCGAAATCTGAAGGGCTTTTTCGAATCAGGCGATCCCGAGAGCGTTCGGAATGTTTTGGATACTCTGGGACTCGATGATGTAGTCGTCGTCGCGGCAGCGGACGGCATGGCGCTAGAGGATGGAATCGGGCACCTGCATGACCTTGTGGAAAAGAACGTCGACTTCGTCCTTACCGGTCAAGCTCGGTCCATACAGCGAATACGTCGAACGCTAAAAGATTAGACGGTATCGCTGCGGCGAATAAGGGCAAAAGCATATTGGGCAACAGGGAAGACAGGACTCGACTAATAGCCGATAAGGAGAAGGAAGCTTGCGCGCTTCAGGTTCCAAGGGGACCGTATAGTCTTCCTGGTCTGACGATATCTCCGACAGTGCGGCGACGGGAAGTCGACGCTTTCACGTGAATACGTACATATGAAGATTCTGGTATTGGGCGCAACTGGTGGCATCGGAAAGCAATTGGTTTGTCAGGCGATCGATCGGGGGCATGAAGTGACGGTGCTAGTCCGCGATCCGGATAAACTCGGCATTTCTCATCGCAAACTTCGATCTGTCCGTGGGGATGTCCTCGATCCAGCTTCGGTAGATGCTGCAATCGAGGGAAACGATGTTGTGGTAAGCGCCTTGGGGGTTCCGCCACGGCAGCCGTCCGGTGATCTTATGAAGAGGTGCATTCCGATCGTCGTCGAAACAATGCAACGACATGGCTTGCGACGCTTGGTTTTCACTTCCGGTATCGTGGTGAAGACCCACCAGCTATCGTATTTTCCCCGTGTGGTGATGCGCCTTATTATGCGAAATGTGTTGCTCGATCAGGTCGCGGACAAACAGAAGGGGGAAGAACTACTACGCAGGAGTGGCATCGATTGGACATTGTTATATCCGGTCATCCTGACGGATGGGCCCTTAACCGAGCGCTATCGCTTCGGAGAGGACATCCAGTTGCACGGCTTCCCGAAGGTCTCGCGGGCTGATGTTGCGGATTTAATCCTGAAGCTTATTACCAACGAAACCTCAATTCACCGTGAGCTTTTCGTGAGCAACTGAGCAACTGACGTCACCATCGCTGAAAGTGGCCTCCCGGCCAGGCAATATATGTTTGGGAAAGGGGGCTCACAGGGATGATGCACGGGAGCATTGAGAGATAAAACTGGCAACGCCGAGCGACTGAACTGTGCCCAAAACTGGCCCTCCAAAATATGATCGTGGTGCATCGCTGGGTCGCGTCAGGCGATCAATGCGTTTTCACACAGGCTCGGCCGCACCGCGACCGACGGACTGGTGCGGCATTCACTCCAATGCATCATGCAAACGGATAAACCGACGCGAAACAGTCTTTCGAAGATTGTTGGTTCCGGGGACCGCTTACGAGGGCGGATTTAACCCATCCGCAATCGGCCTCCCCGGAAATCCGCGAAGAACCTCAAACTGCCGGACTGAGTCCGTGCTTGCGCCGCCCGTTTCGCGCCACGGCGCGCCGCCGCGGCACCTTCAAACGCTAGGGCCGCACTGCGCCTTCCTGCGTTGCAGGCGCGCTGCTTCCACCCAGCAATCTGACAAGCCCCGCGACCGCAAGCGCCAGACATCCGGCGACAGAAAGCGCCGCCGCAAAGCCCGCAGCAAAGCCGGCCGGCGCGATCGTCGTCATGGCTCGCCCGGCATCGGGCGCAAGCCGCGTCAGCGCATGACCGATATCGCCGGCGAGCAGGTCCGACATGAACTGCGCATCGACGCACGCGCGCCCCGACGCTTCGCACTGCAGCGCGGTGTCGATCGCCGACTGCGTACGCGACGCCAGCACGGCACCCAGTACGCCGACCGATGTCACGATGGCCGTGAAGCGCGTCGTCGTGCTGATGCCGGACGCCATGCCGGTGCGATGCGTCGGCACGCAGGCCATGATCGCCTTCTGCGTGTCGCCGTTGAGCACGCCGGCCCCGAGCCCCGTCACGATCATGCCGAGAGCGACCCACGTATAGTCGGCCGATTGCGCGATCGCCGCCGTCAGCAGATTGCCGGCGCCGACCAGAATCAGCCCGATCCACAGCGTCGACGTCACGTTTGCCAGATGCCGGCCGATCCGCGCGCCCACGTACGGACCCACGATCATCGACAGCGCAAACGGCAGCATGCCGACCCCCGCATGAATCGGCGTCCATTCGAATGCGTTCTGAAGGTACAGCGGGAGGAACGTCATCATCACCTGAGCGCACGCTGCGTAACCGAACATGCCGAGCACCGCGGCGACGAATCGCGGCCGCGAGAACAGCGAAAGATCGATCACTGCGTGCGAGCGCCGTTTTTCGATCGCGATGAAAAGCGTGATCAACAGCGCGCCGGCGGCAAACCGCAACGAAGTCGCCGGGCTATGCCAGCCGACGTCCTGCGCGCCGATCAATGCCCAGATTCCGCAGGCAAGACCCGCGCCGAAGCACGCGCTGCCCGCGAAATCGACCGGGCCGGCGTGCGGGTTGCGCGAGTCCGGCACCGAGCGCAGCGCGCAGACGATCAATACCGCACAGAGAGGAAGATTCAGCAAGAAGATCGAGCGCCAGCCGATCCATTGCGTGATGAGGCCGCCGATGAGCGGTGCGATCGTCGTCGAAATCCCCATCGTCATGCCCCAGACGGCCCATGCCCGCGCTCGTTCGCGCGGACCGGGAAAGGCGTTCGCAATGGCGGCGAGCGCGGCTGTCAGCAGCATCGACGCGCCCACGCCTTTCGCGGCACGCGACAGATTGAGGAACCCCACGCTCGGCGCGAGCCCGCAACCGAGCGACGCCAGCGCGAACACGAAGAGGCCGAGGAGCAGCATCTTCTTGCGTCCGAAACGGTCGGCGAGGCCGCCCATCGGCAGAAGGCACGATGCAAATGTCACCATATAGGCACTCACGACCCACTCGACGTCCGCGAAACCCGCATGGAACGATCGCGCAATGGACGGCAACGACACCGCGACGATGTTGGTATCGAGTGAGATCAGCGCGCAGGTTGCAGAGGCCGTGGCGAGTAGAAACCACGGCGAACGTGCGGCCGTCGCAGGCGGTGTTCGCGTGTCGGCCGCCGTGTCCTTCGCGTCCTGGTAGTTGCCGGCGACTGCGCTGCCTTCGCGGAGGTCGTTTTCTTCCGTCAGCATGTTCGGTTCCTGAGGCGTTCTATGCGGGCGTTCATGCTAGGGCAGACGATGTTCCAGATCGATGGCGCCAGGACTCACATTGATTCATCGGAGAATGAACAATCGCGTTGCACGCCGACCGTCGTGTTCGGGATGCGTCGTCGATCGGTTCGCGATTGCCGCACGCGTTGTGCCGCCTTCATTGGTCAGTCGCGTGCGCCTTCACCAGTTTGATCGCCCGTTCCGGGCATGCCTTTACACACAATCCACAGGCGCGGCATTGTTCCGCGTTGGGCGTATAGGCGACCCTGCCGCCATGAATGCGGTTCTTGAATTTCGCCATGAAAGAGAGGGCTCGATAGTCGGACCGATCAATCTTCCGAACGTCGAAGACGTCGTACGGGCATACTTTTGCGCAGTCGTCTTTTCCTTCGCACCGGTTGAAATCGACAACCGGTCTCACTACCCCGGGACGGTTTTTATCGAGGCATTTGTTTTCACTCACTTGAACTTTCTCCCATTGCGCCAAAGGTCATTCCCGATCGTCCGTTACCGGGCCGCTTGAGGCGGGCGGAGGCCTTTCGCGAACATTTCGAGGGTGGTTGTCGGCTTGCCCAGTTCTCGCCAGGTTCGATCTGCGTAGAAGGGGTCTTCGTGGTTCGCAAAATAGGCAAACAGATGGCCGACGAATTTCATTCGTGGGCTGAAGAGGCCGAGCGCCCGGATCACCCATAGCGGAGCGATCCGGATTTTCAGCGTAGGGTCATAGTGCCGAACGAACTGCTCCATCGCGTGCTTGACGGAGAGGGCTTCGGGTCCCTGAATCGGACAGTGCTCCGGCATGGTCTCCGGACGCTGAAAGGCCTTGACCACTTGTCGCCCATAGTCGGCCGCGCTCATCCAATAGACTTTCACGCTGGTGTTCCCTATCCATTGGAGCGCGTGCTTGTCGATCATGTTCGGCAGTAGCTCCATGAAATGGGTCGGCGCAAAGAAGGTATGGGGAATGCCGGACGCCGCGATGATCCTGTGTCCCTCCATCCGGATCAGGTTCGGGACCATGTTGTGCTTGATGGTCTTCAGCGCCGGGGGGTACGCGCCAAGCGCGCCGATCTTCGCAATGTACTGAATGTCCAGCCCTTGCGTAGCGGCTATCAGGTTCTTGATGCCTTCCCGCTCTTCGTAGAACGGCAGGTTCAAATTCAGTGTCTCGGTGGAGAGATTGATATAGAGGGCATCCATTCCGTCGAGGCCGGCGCGCAGGCTCGGGATGTCCCGAAGGTCCCCGCGGACAATCTCCACGTTGGTCGGGAGCTTCGTTCTCGCGTTGTCCGGCGAGCGAACGATTGCCCGTACGTGAAAGGTCTTCGCCAGTTCCGCGACGACGGGCGCGCCGAGACGGCCCGTTGCCCCGACGACGGCTATCTTTTCTATCTGTCGCATAGAGTCAATCCCGTGTATTGGGTCGAAGGAGGTTCATGATTTCCCTCGGGTCGTAATAGCGATCTATCGCGGCATTCTTCAGTCCAAGGCCTCGCAGCAGAAATCGGACACTGCTTTCGACCAGTTCTTCCTGCGTCACGCCGTAATCGACTATGGCCGCTTCAGGGAGGCTGATCAGATGCAGTGTGTTCGCAAGGTGGTGAACAAACCAGATTTCGGTTTTGGTGGCGTGCACACCTTCTTCGACATCGCCAGCCGCCGTCGCGGCCTGAAGAGACTTTTCAAACGCGCCGATCCACGGCTTCACATGCCGGTCGAGGAACGCCTTCGCGAACCGGCCGTCGCCAAGCAGGCTCGAGGTGACAAGGCGTTTCGTGTCCTCGTGAGACTGCCGCGCGCCGATCCCCGGGAATACGGCCTGTACGAGCGCGGCGACGCCCATCACCAACGTCGCCGTCGACGGCGTCGCTCCTTCAAACAGTCGGCCGCCGATCGCATTCGCCTCGACGCAATGGCTTTCGAGCTCGGCGTATAGCGCCTCCTTTCCGGAAAAGTGCTTGTAGAGAAGGGCTTCCGAAATCCCCGCCGCCTTGGCGATTTCCCTGGTCGTGGCGCCAGCCCGTCCAAGTCGCGCAAACACGGGGACCGCCGCCGCCAGAATGGCTTCCTTGCGGTCTGATGCGGGTAGTTTCCGGGAACGCTTGTGCATAGTTTCTCCTTTTCCGTGAAAGTAAGTGGATATTCACTTACCGTCAAGCGAAAATTGTGTGACAGCGGGCGGGTGCTCGATGCTCGATGCGAAGACGGGCTGGCCTTCCACCCATTTATGCCTATATTCAACGTGGAGCCTGCCGACGTTCAGCGAACGCGAGCGGCTGGTTCGGCGGTTCGACATGTCGCGGCTTCGCGCGATGCCACCGGGAAGACAGGGAGGTGATGATGGCAACCCCAACCTGGAAGATCAGCGGTCAATATTACGAAACGTGCAGTTGCGACTTTGTGTGTCCATGCGTGCCGGGGCAACTGACAGTCAAACCGACCAAGGGCTCGTGCACGTTTGCAATGGCATTTCAGATCGATCGTGGCCACCGCGAAGCGGTTTCCCTCGATGGCCTCGGATTCATCCTCCTCGGATTGACGCCGGAAGCAATGGCTAACGGGAACTGGTCCGTGGGCGTCATTGTCGATGAGCGGGCCAGCAACGAGCAACGCGACGCCATCGCGGCGATTACGAGCGGCAAGGAAGGCGGACCGATGGCGGCTCTGTCGCCGCTCGTCGGATCGTTTGCCGGGGTGGAGTCCGGGGCGATCCGCTTCGAACGCAATGGGATGAAGTGGTCCGTTACCTCGCCGCAATTCGTCGACATGGCCGCTGAAGCGGCGATGGGCATCAACCCCAACGCAACCGAGCCGCTTCGTCTGGACAATACGGGTCATCCGGCCGCCGATTGCCTGACGCTCGCTCATGCATCGCGCAGTCACGTCCACGCGCTCGGCATTGAGTGGGACGACGTCAGCGGACAGAACAACGGTCAATACGCACCATTTTCCTGGCAAGGTGCTTAAGCTGGCTACCTCTTCTCATTCACCCAGCCCTGGTTCCGTCGCGAACCTTTCGAGGCGCGAGCGCATTCTCATTCTGGGTTGCCTCGCGGCGGTGGTGACGCTGTCGTGGGCGTTTCTCTTCTATCTCGATCATCAGATGTTGTCGGCAGGACAACAGGAGAAAACGATGATGGAGATGGGGATGTCGATGGCGTCGCCATGGACGACAGCCGACGTCCTCTTCACGTTTGCAATGTGGGTCGTCATGATGATCGGCATGATGGCCGGATCGGCGATGCCCGTATTGCTGCTTTTCGCCGGGGCGCATAACGGTCGCGGCGGAAGCAGGGCACCGTTCGTCGTGCCGATGTTTGCGCTGGGCTACCTCGCCGTGTGGGTTGGCTTCAGCGCCTGCGCGACACTTGCGCAGTGGGCGCTGCACCATGCAGCAGCGCTGTCACCGGAGCTGGCTGCTTCAAGCCCGCGCGTGGGCGGCGCGATTCTTTGCGCCGCTGGCCTTTACCAGTTGACGCCGGCCAAGCGAGCCTGTCTCAGGCACTGCCGAAGTCCGCTCGGGTTTTTAATGTCTCACTGGCGCGATGGATCGGCTGGCGCGTTGCAGATGGGAATGCGTCATGGCGCGTACTGTCTCGGGTGTTGCTGGGCGCTGATGGGCATCCTGTTCGTGGTCGGGGTGATGAATCTTGTCTGGGTGGCGGCGCTGGCGCTGTTTGTTCTTCTGGAGAAAGTCGGGCCGGCAGGCACCGCTCTCGCACGCGTGGCCGGCGCGGCGATGGTTGTTGTCGGGGTTCTGCTGTTCACCGGCATGCTTAACCGGTAATCGATGCGGGCGTAAACGTTGCTTTCCCTCTTTTCAGGCGAATGACCTTATTCGAGTGTGGATTCAACCGGTCGATGCAACGCAATAGCGAGTGCATGCCCGACACGGGAATGAATCGGCACTCGCCCGCATGGCGAGCGAGTGCTTTTGATCGCAACGCATCAGAGGAAATCCAGCAGGCCTTTCATGTGAACACGGCCGTTTACCGCGAATCGCGGATTCCAGCCCGGTCCCTTCGCATGGCGCACGAAAGACTGCGTGTCCGAATCGAGGACGCCGTAAATAACCTCGGCGACGATGCGTCCTCCGACCCAGCCAAGCTGCGTCCGTGCTCCGGGGCCATTGAGCAGATCGTTTTCGGAAAAGATACGGCTCTTTCCGCCGGTCACCGTATCGAGGATCGGCGCCTGCGCTTCGGCCAGCACATAGAACCAGAGCGGCGTGTCGTCCTGAAGGTCCTTGTCGATCGGCTTCCATTCGAAGGCCTGCGACTGGGGGGCGGTGTCGTCGTCCGGCCGTTGGTCCGTTTCCACCCGGACGACGAGCCTGTCGACGGGAAGCGGTCCCTGACCCTTTCCCTTTGCCTCGAGCCTCCTCGCCACGGTTTGGCCGCTCACGAGTTGATAGGCGTTACCGCGCAGCAAGTTGAGCAACGCGAGCGAGGGACGGTCCGGATTCGGCAGCTTATTGTCGACGAGCTTCTTCGCTTCGGCAGTGGCACCGGAGCCCGCCACGCCGGGAGGCAGTACGGTGAGCGGATCGACCAGCGTCGGGTCGAGCTTGTACGCGAATTGCAGCCGCACGCCGGGATCGGGCGTGTCGTCGGCCGCTGTGCGACCCGTGTCGTTGATGTCCGCACCCGGCGCGCTGTCAGGAAAGAACCGGCCCCAGTCATCGATGATGTGATGCTGAGGAAGCGGATCGAAGCCGAGCAGGCTGTCGGTGGCTTGATCGGTTTGGTCGCTGCTGGGGAAAATGGAAAGACGTGTCTGCGCATTGAGGCGATATCCGGTGCGGACCCCCGAATGTCCATAGCGATACGCAGCGGCGACGAATTCGCGCGGCAGGTTGGCCCGAAGGCCGGGCTTGTCCGGATAGAGCACGTAGTTTCCCTTCCGGCCCTCGGAAGTCAGCCCTTGCAGGTCGTCGAGCACTTCGTTGCGGATGACGCGCGGCAAAAAATCCTCGACGACGATGCGCTGATACGTCCAACGGACCTCCGTCCGGGCAGATTCGAACAGATCGCCCGGGACGAGCCAATCCTGTTCGTTCTCGCCTTTCAGCAATTCGACGATCCGGTTGTGATACCGGATCATCGCGAGGTGAATTTGGCAGACGATTGAGTTCTCGTCGTTGCGCTTGTCGCCGATGATCGCGCGCCCATTCGGGGCGCGCAGCAAATCCCACGTTGCAGTGACGCTCGAGATGACACCGTTCGGGTTGGCCTGAAGTTGAGGCTGGCCGGTGCCGCCATACAGCAACGTGGCGCCGTCGGCGGCGTACATGTACGGTTGCGCGTTGGGGCCGTCGCCGTACACGCAGTCGAGATCGAGACGCGGCGTGCGCAGATTGGTCGGCATACGGCTCTTGTTCTCCTCCGTGATCGCCGGATCGAGTGACGAGGTGCTGTCGAAGGTCAGATCATGATCGACGAACTGGCCGAAGTAGGTGTATCCCGCCGGAAGCCAAAGATTCTCTTCGGGATCCGGGCCGTCCTTCACCGTGTCGACCGGGCCTTGCATCAGTTCCGACAAAGCCAGCAACTTTCCGGGCGGATAAGGTTCGGTTCTCAGATCGAAAAGATTGGTGAACGGAATCTCCCTTTGCTGCGTAATGAATCCATGTCCGCTATTGTCCATTTGATTTCCTGACGAATCGGAATTGACGATTCAGAGTCGACGTCGATTGGAGGGGTGCGCGACCGGAAAGTCGTCGAGGAGAATGCAATATAGATGTCGCGAATACCCAGTTCAAGCAGAACTGCGTGCACAGCGATCTGCCGGCGTGTCACCGTCTATGGACGATCTGTCCGCCGGCATTCATTGAAAATTAACCTCGAATCGCGGATTAAAGCGGCCTTTAAAACATACGCGCACGGATAATGCCAAACCATTTGCCGCGCTGCTTGTTTCTTTGTCGCGATGGTCTATGAATGATGTATCGCGAAGACGCCGGCGGGAGCGGACATGGGCGCATCAGTGACGACTCGTTCCATCGACGGCTCCCGTTCAGGATGTTTCCTTGCCGAGACCGTGCTCACGCCGGAGGCGGTTCGGTCGCGCGGCGTCCGGCAGGTGCTCGCACTGCGTACGCCGGATGACCCGCGGCTCGAAGCCCAGCCGCTATACCTGTCGGGCCTCGAGATACGCGGCAAGGCACGCGACGTCGTCTTCCAGGCCACGATGGGCAATCACGTCTATGCGTGGGATGCGGACACCGGCGAGCAACTCTGGGACGCATTCCTCGGGCATCCCGTCAACGGCACGGTCGATATCGACGCGCACCTCGTCAACGTGCATTGGGGCATTCTTTCCACGCCCGTGATCGACGCGCCGAAGCGCCGTCTATACGCGTGCTATTGGACGAGTCCGGACGGCGATTGGCGCAAGGGCGCGCACAAGGTCGTGGCGCTCGACATCGTCACCGGACAGCGGGTGCATGACGATATCGATCTCGAGAAAGTCGAGGTGGATCCGGGCGGGGGCTTGCGCAAGCTGTCGTTCACGTCCATGGAGCGCAAACAGCGCTCGGGTCTGGCATTGTCGCAAGGCGTCGTATTCATTGCGTTCGGCACCATCGCGGAGACGGGGGGCGATGCGCGCGGGTGGCTCATTGCCGTCGACGTGGAAAGATGGAACGTGTCGGCGGCATGGTGTTCGACTCAGCGCGGGACCGGCGGCGGCATCTGGATGAGCGGCTCCGCGCCTGCGGTGCAGAGCGATGGGTCCATCTGGGTCGTAACGGGCAACGGAGATTTCGATGGCACGCATGATTTTGCCGAAAGCGTCGTGCGCCTGCGGCACGAGCGCGGTGCGCAAGGTGGGAAGGGAAAGTTTGTAGTGACCGGTTGGTGGACGCCGTACACCGACGAGGGCCGCACAGGCGGAGATCCTGGCGGCGAAGCGGTTGCCGCGCTGTTGCCGAAGCGCAGGCCGTCGAACTTCCGCATCGGGCCGCACTTCGCGAAACTCGGCATGGCTCATTTGGGGGAAGTCTGGTCCGACCAGGATCTCGGCGCATCGGGCGTGATCCTGATCGAGGAGCGAGGCGTGGCGCTGGTATCGGGGAAGGACGGCATTCTGTACAGCCTCCATCTCGATCATCCGGGCAATACCGCGCGCGGCGACCTCGAGCAGAACGGAGTCAAGGGCAACTTCGCCAGGCTTGCCGCGCCGCCCATTCTCTACACGTATTTCGATCCGGGCATCAATCCGGCGCCGCCGAATCCCGCCGAACTCAACCGCTTTGCGATGAACCGCACCCACCATCTGCATGGGACGCCTGTGGCATGGAAATCGGCGGCGCATGGCTGGATGCATTTCTGCGGCGGCGAGAACGGCAATGTGCGCGCGTGGAGCCTGCGGGACGATCATGCGTCGGCCTATCTCGCGTGCAGCGAAGCATTCGCTTCACCGAACAGTCCGGTGCCCGCGGGCGGAATGCCGGGATGGAGCATGACGCTGTCCGCCAACGCGCAAAAGGACGGCGTCGTCTGGGCGATGATGCCGTACGACGATGCCAATATGCACGTCACCAATGGACGTCTGATTGCATACGACGCCCAGGACTTCGGCCGATTCGGCGACGGGAGCGGAGAAATCGTGCCGCTGTGGGACTCGCAGCAGTGGAACTGGAATTTCTTTCATCCCAAGTTCAACCGGCCGATCGCGGTGGATGGCCGGGTGATCGTGCCGACATACGGTGGCGAAGTGCTGGTGCTGAAGCTGGCGTGACGGCCGGCTCACAACGCGAAGGATTCCATCATGACGATACTTTTCCCCGCACTCTTGCCCGCGCTGGACAGCGCGCTGTGCTGTGTCGCGCTGGGAGCGGCGGTGCCCGCGTCGGGCGTCCGTTTCGGCGTGGCAATGCTGTTCGGGCTGTGCGATCTGGCCGCCTCGCTGCTTGCGTCGCTGCCGGCAGGTCACTTCGTTCCGATGCCGCCCGTCGCGCTGTACGCTGTCTTCGCAATCTCGATCGGCGTGGGTGCCCGCGCGTATCCGCGGCTCGCATGGGCCGCACCCGTGGTGTTGAGTCTCGACAATCTCGCCACGGCGGGCAGCGTGCCGGACGCATTCGTCAACGGCGCAAGCAGTGCGCTGTTCGCACTGATTGCTTTGCGAGCGGGCGCATGGTTGGCCCGGCGAGCTTCTTCCTGGCCGGACTCAGCCGGCAATGGAGGCAAACATGAGCTATCGACTGATGGGTAGCATCCTCGAAGTTTGCGAATGCAAGGTTCTGTGTCCGTGCTGGATTGGAGAAGACCCGGATAACGGCACCTGTCGCAGCGCGCTCGCTTACCACTACGATAAGGGGACGGTTGATGGCGTCGATGTGTCGGGCCTGACGGTCGCGTTCGCGGCGTTCATTCCGGGCAACGTGCTGAACGGCGGTTGGCGCGTCGCGATGTTCGTTGACGAGCGTGCGAGCGACGCGCAATTCGATGCGCTGGTGAGCGTGTACCGTGGCGAGCTAGGGGGACCGCTCGCGGAGCTGGTGAAGTTGATTGGCGAAGTGGTGTCCGTCGAGCGTGCTTCGATCGAATATACCGTCGTTGACGGCAAGGGCAGGATGAAAGTCGGCGATGCGATCGACGCCGAGATGGAGCCCTATCGCGGGCCTACCGGCGAGCCGACCAAACTGGTGGAGAGCATCTTTTCGACGATACCGGGTTCTCCGGCCTTCGTCGGCAAAGCCAGTTCTTTTCGCCTGCGGCATGAAAAGCTCAATCTCGACCTCGCATTGACGGGACACAACGCCATTCAGGGATCGTTCGATTTCGCGTTGTGAAGATGCTCGTGCGCTCGCGGCTGTTCGTGCTGCTCTTCGCTGCGTTGACGGGCAGCGCGTGGATTGCGTTATGGGCGTGGGATGCGGGGCCTTATGCGCGCTATCTGCGTCACGCAAGCTGGGTCGATGTGCCGTTCGTCGGTGCGATGTGCCGCGATGCGCCTCGCGCAAGCCTGGCGCTCGCGACGCTGCTGCACAGTGCAGCGTGGCTGCTGATGATTGCGGCGATGATGTTGCCGACTGCTTATTCGCTTCTCGATACGTTCAGGCGCATGACAAGCGCACGCGAAAACCGGCGGACGTTAATGGCGTTCCTGACCACCGGTTACGCAACGGCGTGGGCGCTGTTCGGCCTCGTCGCGCATGGCTTCGATGCCACGATCCACCGCCTGGCGGACCAATCGCCGGCATGGCTTGCTCACGGCTGGCTGATCGGTGCTGCGAGCGTCGCTCTCGCGGGCTTGTATCAGTTCAGCAGTCTCAAGCATCGATGTCTCGACAAATGCCGCTCACCGTTGATGTTCATTAGCGAATATTGGCGCGGCAGGAGCGCACGCCGCGACAGCTTTCAGCTCGGCATCAGTCATGGTGTGTTTTGTATCGGCTGCTGCTGGGCGTTGATGCTGCTGATGTTTACGATCGGCACAGGAAGCGTCGGCTGGATGCTGGCGTTGGGTGCGATCATGGCGGCCGAAAAGAATTTCCGGTGGGGCAGGTCAATCGGCAAGCCGCTCGGCGTAGCGCTGGTGTCGTGGTCCGCGTGGATCGTCGTTCAGAATTTTCATCTCGCCTGACGCGTGCGTGCTGAGGGCGAAAGGGCCGATGCACGCACGCAGTGCGTTCGTGCGCGACCAATCCCGCAGGGCAACCCGCGGCTGCTTTCACAATTTCCCACTGTGTAATGAAGGCTTCATGAATGCCGATGGTCATATGGGCATGCCCCGGCAATTCCCGATCGCATCGACGTGGACGCCCTAAAGTTTCGCGCCCGACCGCCGATAACAGATAACTTAAAAGCTTCCTTCATTCGCGTGTTGAGGAAAACGTTCGGCGCCCGCCATGCATCAGTCGATCCGCGGGGGCGTCTGGCGCTGCGGATGCGGGCGGCCTGCGCGGGCCGCGCGGCATCGAGTGGTGGCCGCGATTGGATTGGTGCGTCGTAAAAGCAAAAAGGTTGAAGAGGAAAGCCCCTTGCGCTTCGATGAATATTACAAGCGTCTGAAGCTGACACCCACGGCGTCGCCGGCGGAAGTCAAGCGCGCGTATCGGCGGCTGAGGGCGAAATATCATCCAGATCGCAATAAAGGCCGCGAGGCGGCGGTCGAGCCGGAGTTCAAGCGTATTCAGGAGGCGTTCGAAATTCTGACCGGTCAACGCGAGACGGTCGCTCTAGATCAGGTCGACGCATCGAACGAAAACGGCACAGGGGATGCCGTGCCTGATGATTCGAGCCGCTCACCGGCGATGCGCGGTGCCAACTGCCTCGTCGAACTGTTCGTGCCTGTGGAGGTTGCGATTGCAGGCGGCGACGTCAAAGTCAGCTATCCGGTGAAGGGGCCGTGCCATCCGTGCCCGGCAAAGAAAAACGGGCAGCCGTGCGCGCGCTGCTCGGGCACGGGCATCAGCACTTACTGGAAATCCGAAACGGTCATTGCGCCGCGAGGGGCGTGGGATGGCCAGCGTCTCGTCGTCAACGGCGCCGGCCATCCCGGCTTGAACGGCGGCCCACCGGGTGACGCCATCTTTCAGGTGGTGATCATCTGCGACGCCACATTCCGACGCGACGGAGCGGATCTCGCGTGCGACATGCAGATTGACTTCGTGACCGCCGCGCTCGGCGGCATCGTCGAGCGCACGTTTTTCGGTCGAGCCGTGCAGATACGCATAGCGCCGAACACGCAGCAGGCGAGCCGGATACGGCTTGCCGGACTGGGACTTCCGGCCCGCGACGGTTCGCGCGGCGATCTTACGCTGCATGTGGCGCTAACGATGCCTGCCGCCATTCATCATCTAACCGCCGTCGAGCGGGAGCAGTTGCGAGAGATGTTTTCGAATGCCGAGCGTCGATCGGCGTCGCCGCCAATCAGCGGGGACGGCAATCGAAACGACGACGAGTCGCTTCTCAAGCGACCTTAACGGTCAGGCGCACGAAGTGGGCCGGCTGACGCCAATGCGCAGGTGAATAAAAGTCCTGGCGTCATCGAAGCAACCCTATTGAGCAGACAGTGGCAACGGGAACGATTGAACAGGCTAAACGTGAAGCCAGCGCGGGTAGACAAGCCGTCAGCGACGGCGGCATGGCAGTCACGAATAACGGGTCGAGCCATTCGGGTTTGACCGCGGCAATTCCGGCGTTGCAACGACTATTCAGAACCTGGCCTCGATCGATCCTGCGTACGCATAAGCGCGAATCGGTTCTTCTGATAGTCGCCATTGCCAGCGTGATTGCATTCGCGTCGTGGCTCAGCATTCAACTGAGGCCGGCAATCGTCGAGCGTGAGCGGCATGACCAGATTGCTCGTGCGAGGCAAGAAATGGAGGAGTCGTGCCGTCCGGGACGCGATCGCACGTCCTGGTGCGGGAAAATCGCTGCCGCGACGCCTGCGGCTGTCCCACCGCCATCCGACGTGACGCTCGCACCCGTCGCGTTCTGCACGCGCGGCGCCGCACCTTCCTGCTGACACGCCAAAACGGGGAATGCGTGCGATCGCGTTTCGATAGTCTTTTTCCAAGCCATTTTCGCTGACATATGCGAAACGGCGTAATGATCGAACCAATTGCAAAAAGCAACGATTAAATCGACGAGCGGCGGGTAAAGATTTCACCCATCGGTGTCGATATATCGTCAAAGTTTTTTTGCCCCCGCTATTGTTCTGATGGGGTGTCTGCGCTTCAACCTGAAGTTTCTGGTTTCCGGCGTGACGATGACGGTCCTGCTGCTGTTCTTGGGTGTGTGTCGACAAGAGGCTGGCCGACATTCAAGCCGAGGTCGCGCGAAATGAACGGTATTTCGACATGTACAAGCAGGTGCAGGCGATGGGCGAGGGCTGGGCGGAATTGAAGAAGAAAGTCGAGGCGCTGCCGGTCGATGCGGATTTCGCGCAAAATGCCTTTGCCGCGCACGCACCCGAATATGGCCGCCTATGCGCATTCATGCGCGACCTGGGCGACGCTTCCGGCATGGCGCGCCGGCCGGCTCCGGCAGGTGAAGGATGCGCGCAGCCGCGACGAGTTTGCGGAGTTGCTCGCCAATCTGAAGCGAGCGGATAACGCGCTCGCGACCATGATTGCGAGCATGCAGCAAGGGGCGACGTCCGTGGCCGCCGCCAGCGCGGAAATCGCGCAGGGCAACGTCGATCTGTCTTCGCGCACGGAGCAGCAGGCGGCGTCTCTCGAAGAGACTGCTGCGTCGATGGAAGAGTTGACGTCGACCGTCAGGCAGAACGCCGACAACGCGCGTCAGGCCAACCAGCTGGCGGTGTCGGCGTCGGACGTCGCCAGTCGCGGCGGCGCCGTGGTGTCCGAAGTGGTGCACACGATGGGAGCAATCGACGAATCGTCGAGGAAGATCGTCGACATCATCAGCGTGATCGACGGCATTGCTTTCCAGACGAACATTCTGGCGCTGAATGCCGCCATTGAAGCAGCGCGCGCCGGCGAGCAGGGTCGCGGCTTCGCTGTGGTGGCGGGCGAAGTGCGCACGCTGGCGCAGCGCAGCGCGGCGGCAGCGAAGGAGATCAAGACGCTGATCGACAGTTCGGTGGACCAGGTCGGAGCCGGCACGCGGCTGGTGGACGACGCCGGCAGCACGATGAACGAAATCGTCGACAGCATCCGGCGCGTGGCCGGGATCATGGGCGAGATCAGCGCCGCCAGTGCCGAGCAGACCGCGGGCATCGAACAGGTGGGACGCGCCCCGCTGGCGCGAGGCGTATCGGTGTGCGGATTCACATCGTCATACATAAATGCGCCACACGGTTTTGTAGCTGTTTAACTTTCATTCGCAAGAAAGACAATGTGAGTGAATCGTTCAATCGACGCAAACGTTTGCTTTGCGAATGGTGTACCCAGGAAAACTCAGCATGAAAGTGAATTGCGCCGGGGCGGAAATGCGGACTAACCTGAATCGGCGCGTATGTGGCCGGCAAGCTGCGTCGTGAACAGCGAAGCGGGCCTGCAGGCGCTGGGCGAATCCGAAATGGCGGGACACGCCGGTCGAGTCGCGGGCGAAAGTCTCGCGGACGAGACAGCCGGGTTGAACTACGCATGGATGGTTCTCGCGCAGCGTTTGCTGCAGGAAGACTTCGCCCGTGGCCTCCCCGATCTGGGGCTCACGCCGGAAGCAGGCCGGATCCTCGCGAGCCTGTCGCAGAAGCAGATAAGAAGGCTTGCGCGCTCGTCACAGGTAATATGCCGGTTCGGAATAAAGGATCAAGCGCTCTTCGCGTCGCTAATCGGCAAAGGCGAACCGCGAGCGGTGAGGGCGGCGCATCGCGCGGAATGAAAAGCAGCATGTCGACCGAAAGCCCTTTGGCTTGAGAGAGAAAGGGTTTGCAGCGCAAACTGGCTTTGCCGGCTTTCTGACCGGGCCGCATCGAGCAGACAAATGCATTCGGCAAAGCGGACTCCAGCCCATGAGGAGCGCGATCATGCACCGGCTTGTCGTCGTATTCATCTCATTGCTTCTCGCCTTCCCGGATGTGGCGGGCGCGGCCGGGCGCGGCGAGCCCGCTTTCTCGCGCGATTTCGGCGGCGACCACCTGGCCGCGGGCCGCAGCGTCGACGTGGCGCAACCGGTGGCCGGCGATGCGATTGCAGCAGGCGAGGCCGTCACGCTTTCATCCAGCGTGGCGGGCGATGCCGTTCTCGCCGGCCGCGACGTGCTTGTCGACGGCGATACCGGCCAGACCCTCTACGCTGCGGGAAGCGACGTGGTCGTGAATGCCGCGATCGGCCGCAACGCACGCGTTGCGGGCGGCACGGTGGACATCGGCCAGCGCGCGCATATTGCCGGCAACGCCAGCCTCGCGGGAGGGCGCGTCGACGTGACCGGGGATATCAAAGGGTATCTCCAGGCAGCGGGCGGCCACCTGTATATCGACGGCGCGGTCGGCGGCGACGTGGAGGCGAGCGCACGCGAAGTGATCCTCGGGCCGAACGCGCGCGTGACCGGCGCACTGCGTTACCGCAGCCCCCATGCGATCCGGCAAGATCCGCGCGCCGTCGTCAGTGGTGGCATCGAGCGGCTTGCCATGCACGCACCCGTAGCCCCCGCGCGGACGGTGCATCGTGTCGGGCGCTGGATATGGACGGTCGGGCTGATGGTCCTTGCAGCATTGCTCGTTGCCGCCATGCCGGACTTTTATCGGCGCGTGTCCGAGCGCGCTAGCCGGCGCTTTTTGCTGAGCCTGTTGCTGGCATTCGTCGTGATCGTTTGCTTCCCGGTTGCCGCGATTGTGCTGCTCGCCACTGGAATCGGCGCACCGTTGGGAATTCTGATCATGCTTGGCTACCCGGCGCTACTGCTTGTCGGCTATGTAAGCGCGGGCATCGCGCTCGGCGATGCGTTCCTGCGTCGCGTGCAGCCAGACCATGCAACGCGTGTGCGGCGGCGCGCGATGTTCGCGGCGCTGGCGATGCTGGTGCTTTCGATCGTCGGCGCGATTCCGTTGATCGGGGGGCTGATTGACGTCGTTGCGTTGCTCGCCGGCACGGGCGCGCTCGCTTTCCAGGGATGGGCCGCGGCTTCCGGACGACGTGCGGGGGAAACGGCATGACGTCGCGCGATGGCTGATACACGCAACGCAAGTGCTCGCACGGCACCTGCTGGTATGACGCCAGGAAACCACCGCGAGACGGTGCCAGGCCCATCGACATCAGGTAAGCCCCACGTCCCGCACGGCCTCCACCAGATAATCGACAAACGACACGATGCGCGCCGAAATCGCCGTATTGCGGTAATAAACCGCGTGGATCGGCTGTTGCACCTCCAGCGTGTGTCGCGCGAGCACCGGCACGAGCGTGCCGCTCGCGCGGTCTTGCACCGTCATGAAGTCCGACAGACACACGATTCCCACATCCGCCAGCGCGAGCTGCCGCAAGGTCTCGCCGCTCGACGACCAGACATCGGGCTCGATGCGGCAAGGCTCGCCGTCGGCGCCGTTTAGCGGCCACACGTTGAGCGATTCCGGCTGATTGAAGCCGAGCAGCGTGTGTTTGTCCAGATCGTCGACGCGCGACGGCCGGCCGTGAACCGCGAGGTATTGCGGACTCGCGAGCACCCGCACGCGACTGTGGCCGATCAGGCGGCTATGCAGCGTCGAATCCTTCAGGCGTCCGATGCGAATGGCGACATCGGTGCGCCGCTCGATCAGATCGATGATGCCCTCGTTGCTGTTCAGTTCCAGCTCCACCTGCGGATAGCGCTCGCGATAGCCCTGCACGAGCGGCACGATCACGTGCAGCATGAACGGCGACGCCGCATCCACGCGCAGGCGGCCCGCGGGTGTTTCGCGCCGAGCGAGCATCTGCTCCTGCGCGCTCTCCACGGACTCGATGATGGCCCGCGCGCTCTGCAGAAACACGTTGCCTTCCTCGGTCAATTCGAGCCGCCGCGTGGTCCGGCGCAACAGCGTCGTGTTGAGCTTTTCCTCGAGTCTCGCGAGCGTCCTGCTCGTGGCCGACACCGTAATGCCCAGTTGCTCCGCAGCCGCGGTGATCGACCCGCTGTCCACCACGGTGACAAAGGCCTGCAGTTCGTCGAGCGTGATCTTCATTGTTGAGTTGAAGTCAAAACAGTTTGTTCCATAGCCGGGTTTTAAATCAAAAATGAAAACGGCACAATGCAGCGCTTTCCATTTGTGAATTTGTGAATCAGGCGCTACCACCATGCTCGAACGCGACATCAGCCTACCCGCTACGGCCCGCCCGGAGCACAACGTGAACCCGCCCGCGCGCAGCAGCGCGGCGCTGCCGCTTTTCGCGCTTGCCGTCGGCGCGTTCGGCATCGGCACGACGGAGTTCTCGCCGATGGGCTTGCTGCCCGTGATCGCCGAAGGGGTCCACGTGTCGATCCCGACGGCGGGCATGCTGATCAGCGCGTACGCGATAGGCGTCATGATCGGCGCGCCGCTGATGACGCTCGCGCTCGCACGCTGGCCTCGCCGCACCGCGCTGATGGCGCTGATGGGCATCTTCACGCTGGGCAACCTGCTTGCCGCGCTGGCGCCCAACTACACGACGCTGCTGCTCGCGCGCCTCGTGACTAGTCTGAATCACGGCGCGTTCTTCGGGATCGGCTCCGTCTTCGCGGCCAGTTTCGTGCCGCGCGAGCGCCAGGCGAGCGCCGTCGCGGCGATGTTCATGGGCCTCACCATCGCGAACATCGGCGGCGTGCCGGCCGCGACGTGGCTCGGCGAGGCAATCGGCTGGCGCATGTCGTTCGTCGCGACGGCGGCCCTCGGCGCGCTCGCCATCGTGGGCCTGCGCGCTGCGTTGCCGAAGGGCGACGCCGGCGACATGCCGAACTTGCGCGCGGAATTCGGCGTGCTCCTGCGCCCGGCGGTGCTCGGCGCGCTCGCCACCACGGTGCTCGGATCGGGCGCGATGTTCACCCTCTATACCTACGTGACCCCGACGCTCACGCACCTGACAGGCGCGACGCCCGGCTTCGTGACGGCGATGCTCATTCTGATCGGCTTCGGTTTCTCCGTCGGCAACATCGCGGGCGGACGGTTCGCGGACCGTTCGGTCGACGGCACGCTGACTGGATTTCTGGCGCTGGTCGTGGCCGTGATGCTCGCGTTTCCGGTTCTCGCCGCCACGCATGCGGGTGTCGCGTTTGCGCTTTTCGTGTGGGGCATTGCGACGTTCGCGGTCGTCCCGCCGCTGCAGATGCGCGTGATGCGAGCGGCCTCCGATGCGCCGGGCCTTGCGTCGTCGGTCAACGTCGGCGCGTTCAATCTCGGCAACGCGCTGGGTGCGGCGGCCGGCAGCGCGGCGCTGTCGGCGGGCTTCGGCTACGGCGCGGTGCCGCTCGTCGGTGCGTTCATCGCTTTCGCGGGCATCGTGCTCGTCGGCGCGCAGATCGCGGCGAGGCGCCGGTCGTCCGTGGCCGCGTGTTCGTGACGTGTCCGGCCGTTTTTCAAGGTCGTTGTGGCCATGTCATTTCCCTTCGCGCATCCAGGGGGTATAGGTCATGCCCACCAGCAACCCTTCCGGTCCGAGAAAGCGGCTCAGCGTCTGACCCCACGGCTCATGCCTGTTTCTGACGAGCATCCGGTAGCCTCGCGATTCGAGTTCGGCGGTGGCCGCTTCGACGTCGTCGACGTCGAACTCGATCCAGGCTTGCGGAACAGGGATATCGGCAGGCCATGAATCCGTGCCGAAACAGGACTTCGCGGCATGAGGAAGCGGCCACAACGCAAATGCGCCTGCGCCTTTCATGCTCTCCGTATGGAGGTAGCCGCCTTCCTCTTCTTCGAACGCGATACCCAGCGCCCGAACATAGAGTGCCCGGCTAGCCTGCGCGTCCTTCACGACCGGGCCGAAACCCGCAATGAACAACGCCGCGGATCTGGAAACATCTTCCATGATGGCTTCTCCTTTGCCGCGAACGAGCGGCACGACGAGCAGGTGAACGGGTCAGCATGCGCGGCTCGAATCGAAATAGCCGTCGGTATTCGGCTTGAGCGCGGGACATCGTTCAGTGTAGGCCGCTTTTCGGCACGTCGGCCATCAGTGCCGAACGAGGGACGCACCGGTGCTGGCCACGTAAAGCAGCAAGAAATAGCCGATCACGTAGAGCGCGTACGTCTGGCCGTTTCCGGTGTAAATCCTGCGCAGACGGTCCGCGATCGTCAGTATGCTTCTCGATACGCGTCGCCAGAACATCGCTGCGACGGGCGGCACGGTGCGGCTCAGCACCGGCCGATAGAACCGGAAGAATCCCGCGACGCTGACCGGCTCGTCGCGGCGCGTTCGATACAGCACGACGAACACCGTGAACACGACGGCGGCGACGGCGACGACCGCCGTCACGACCGGCGCGGGATTCCAGAAGCCGTAGATGCTTTCGAGCGACATTCCTTCCCACACCAGCGTGGCCGAGAATTCCGGGTCGATCGCGTGCGAAATCGGCGTGAACAGCAGCGTCGGAAAGAACGACAGCACGAGGATGCCCGTTGCGAGCGCGCATTGCGGCGCGAGCAGCGCAACGGGTGCCTCGCGGATGTCGTGTGCCTCTGGCGCGCGCGGACCGAAAAACAGTGCGCTCACGAAGCGGAACAGATAGAGAAACCCCGCGCACGTCGCAACGATTCCGCACACGGCGAGGCTGTACCAGTCCTTGTCGGCGATCGCGCTGAGCAGCAGCCATTTGCCGCCGAAGCCCATCAACGGCGGCAGCCCCGACAGCGAGACGATCGCGATCAGCACCAGCACGAACGTGACCGGCATCGCGCGAAGCAGGCCGCCGGTTCCGGCGAAACCGTGCGTGCCCGTGCGCAGGCCGATACCCGCCACCGCGAAAAACAGGATGCCCTTCGCCATCATGTGATTCGCGGCCAGATACAGCGCGGTGACCCAGCCGAGGTGGCTCATCAGCGCGATGGCCGTCACGACGTAGCCGAGCTGGCTCATGCTCGAATACGCGAGCATCCGTTTGAAATCGTGCTGCCGCAGCGCCATCAGCGCGCCGCCCAGCGACGTGAGCATGCCGATCCACGCCATCGCGCGAGCGAGTTCGAGACTGGTTTCCGAGCGGATCGTCAGGTAAGTGCTGATCAGCAGCCCGAACACCGACACCTTGCTGACGACCGCAGACAGCATCGCGGTCGCATCGTCGTCGGCTTCGGTGTACGCGCCCGGCAGCCACACGTGCACGCCGATCGCACCGGCCTTGATCAGGAATCCGATCGAAAGCAGGATCACCGCCGTGTTCGCCTCGGGGCCGATTCGTCCGAGCACGGCGAGACGGGTCGTGTTTTCGAGCGCCGCGATGGCGGCAAATCCTGCGAGCAGGAAAAACGCCGATACGAGCGAGAACATCAGAAACGTCAGCACATGCGAGCCGCCGCGGCGCCGTTTCGCGATCAGGAAGCACGACGACAGCGTGACGATTTCCCAGCTATAGAAAAATTCCAGGCTGGTGCGGGAGCGCAGCAGCGACTGGATCGATAGCAGCAGGACCACCATCACCGGAAAGAAGCCGGGCCGCAGGTCGCCGCGATACAGGCTGGCCGACGCGATCACGACGCTGCCGGCCAGCAGCAGCCACGCGAGCAGACGTCCGATGTCGCTGTGCGGGCCGAGCGCGAGGCCGGTGCCGACCGACGCGATGACGACGACCGTCAGTGCAGCCTTCACGCCGCCGGGCAACTGGTCGATCGCGTACATCACGCCGCCGGCGACGAGCGGCACGAACATCCACGCGTGCGCGGCGCCTGACGCCTGCGCGGCCACGAAGCCGAGGCCGAACAGCGGCAGGGCCGCCCCGACGACCGGCAGCAGCGCGACGGCGTTCGGCCGCGTGTGCACGGCAGCATCTGCGGGCCGCAATGCGCGCACGAACCAGCGGAACATATAGGCGGCCTCCAGCAGCGAGCCGACGAGTACCAGCACGACCCAGCCTAGCCTGCCGGCGCCCGCCAGTTGCAGCACCAGTTCCCACTTTGCCCAGAAGCCGGGGAACGGCGGCATTCCGGCGATGGCGACCATGAAGCTGCCGAACAGCGCGATCAGCAGCGGTCTGCGCGATGGGATCGTGTGCGCGTCTGCGCCGTGTTTCTTGAGCATGCCGACGAACCAGAAGAGGCCGGCCTTCGCGAACAGATGATTGACGATCAGGCCCCCGACTACGAGCGGAATCGACGCATCGGCACCGGCCTGTCGCAACAGCGCGAGCGACAGCACGACGAGCCCCGTCTGCCCGGTCGACGAATAGCCGAGCTGCCGTTGCGGATCGGACTGCTTGAGCGCGAGCAGGTTCGAAAAGAGAAACGTCGCGCCGCCCGACAGCGCGACGATGCCGAGTTGCGCGTCGAAGAGCGGCATCAGCTTCACGAGCGCGAACAGCATGGCCGACGAGATGCCGACCGAGATCATCGCGGCCACGCCGGCCGGTGCGGTCTGATAGACGTCGAGGCCCCAGCCGTTCGCCGGAAACGGCTTCAGTTCGATCAACAGGCACGCGAGCACCATGAGCCGCGCCGTGTCGCCGATGGGACCTTCAATCCGCGCGCGCTCCGCGATCAGCTGGTCGATGTTCAGCGTGCCCGTCGCGTAGTAGAGCAGCGCGACGCCGAACAGCAGCAGCGTCGAAGCGATGACCGTCGCCATGATGTACTTGAACGCCGCGCCGAGCGAGGCCGGCGTGGCGTCGAGGCCGAGCAGCCCGTACGTCGCGATCGAAACGATCTCGACGAACACGAACAGGTTGAACAGGTCGCGCGTCATCACCATGCCGTCGATGCCCATCACCAGCAGCAGGTAGAGCAGCAGCGGCACATACTTGCCGCGCAGACGGTCCCACAGATGCACGGCGCCGAGCAGTGACACCACGTTGACGCAGAACGTCAGGATTCCTTCCCACAAACCGAAACGCAGATTGATCGCAACGGGCGGCGGCATCCCGGCGGTCCATACGTCGAGGACGTCACCCGCGGTCAGCAGCCCCCACAACGACACGCCGCTGATCAACGCGATGCCGCCGAGCGCGACGACGAATCCCGTCGTCAGCCACGGCGTGCCGAAGCGGTACAGCAGCGGAATCGCAAACCCCCCGCCCAGGCCGACCATGAAGATGCCAAGCGGCTGGAACAGGTGGGCTACCATTTCGAGTCGGTGAGGGCGTCGATCGACAGCGTTTTCTTCGCCGCAAAAAGACGGATGGCGAACGCGAGCATCATCGCGGTGACCGACAGGCCGATCACGATCGCGGTCACGACCAGCGCGGACGGGACCGGATCGACCGCGTGCGTGACGGCGTTCGCGCGCGAGAGTCCCGCGTCGATGATCGGGGCGGTGCCGCCGCGGACGTAGCCCGTCGCGACGATCGCGATGTTCAACCCGGTGTCGACCACCGTGAAGCCGATCACGATGCGCAGCACGTTGCGGTGCGTGAGAATCGCGCAAAGCCCGATCAACGCGAGCGCGAGGCCCGTGGCAAAAAAGACGGTGGAGATCGGCAGGCCCGTTGTCATGGGCTCGGCGGTGCCGGCTTGCGTGCAACGTCTGCGAGCCTGAACCGGTCGATGACGACACTGAGTTCCGCGCCCACCTTGATACCCAGAAGCGTCGAGATCAGCGGAATCGCGCCGGCGCTGAAGAACGCGCCGAATTGCCCGCGCGGCAGGAACCGGGGATCGAGAAAGCCGCCGGCCAGCACGATGCCGAGTACGCCCGCGAGCACGTACAGCACACCCGCGACCGACTCCGCGACGCCGAACGCGTCGACGTCGAGCGCCGCGTGCGGCCGCGCGAGCATCGTGCCGGATGCGACGATCGCGCCGCCCTGAAAGCCGCCGCCCGCCGACAGGTGGCCGTTGACGATCACATACGCGCCGAAGGTCACGATAAGCGGCAACAGCACCTGCGCGCCGACCTGAACGATTTCGCCGGGCGATCCCGACGCCGCCGCGGGCGTGCCGCGTGCAACGCCTGCGAGCATCGACACGCTCGCCGCGACCATGAACAGCACGGCGACTTCGCCGAGCGTGTCGAAGCCGCGCCACGCGATCAGAATGCCGGTGACGACGTTCGGCACGCCGAAGTCGAGCGGCGCGTGCGTCACGTACCAGACCGCGAGCGGACGCAGCGTCTGCTGCTCGCTGTAGCCCGCCACCAGCCGCCAGAAAACCAGCGCGAGCAGCAACGCGATAAGCGCGACGCTCAGACGGCGCATCATGTCCGGCCGTCCGCTGCGTCGCGCCGCTTTTCGTCGGCGAGCGCATCGATCACGGTGGCCGGCGTCATCGGCGTGTGCGCGAGCCACGCGGCGCGTGACAACGCATGCGAAGACACCGGATTGCTGAGCAGAACGAAGCCGATCACGAGCGCGAGCCGCGGTGCCCAGTGCGGTTGATCGATCGCGACGCCCGCGAGCACCAGCACGTTGCCGAGCGTCGTCGCCTTCGTGCCCGCCTGAATGCGCGTGTACGCATCGGGCATTCTCAGAAGTCCGAAGCCCGCGGAAAAGAGAAAGATCGCGCCGGCCAGAATGAAAAAACTGCCAGTCAGTTCGCGCATGGATCAGTTCTCCTCGCCGCTGGTTTTGCGGACTGCGTAAAGAAACACGACGGTCGTGAGGCCCGAGCCGATTGCCGCTTCGGCCATCGCCACGTCGGGAGCCGCGAGCACCAGAAAAGCAACCGACGCGAACAGGCTAGCCAGCCCCGAGCACACGAGCGCGGCAACGACGTTCTTCACGCACACGGCAAGGAAACCGCTGGCCAGTATGCCGACGCAGATCAGCAGCACGAGCAGTGTCGCCACGGTGCGAAGCTCCCGTCAGAGAAGGCGCGCAATCGCGAGGACCGCGAGAAAGCTGAGCAGCCCGTACACAAGCGCCACATCGACATACACGAAACGTCCCGACATCTGCGCATAGAGCGCGATCAGCGAGATCGAGATCACCGTCAGCGTGTCGATGGCGACGACGCGGTCGATCAGCGTCTTGCCGAGCACGAGACGAATGACGCCGAACAGAATGGCGAATAAGAACAGAACGGCCGCGATCCGCAGCAGGACCTCAGCCAAAGACCTTCTCCAGGTGCCGCTCGAATGGCGTGACGAGGGCGAGCGTCGCGTCGTCGACGTCGGCCGTCTTCACGTTCAGCCAGTGAACGAACATCGCGTCGCCGTCGATGTCGACGACGAGCGAGCCGGGCGTCAGTGCGATCGAATTGGCGAGCGCGAGCCGGCCGAGCGGCGACTTCAGGCGGATGCGCACCTTCACGATGCCGGGCCGGATGTCGACGCGCGGCGCGTAGAGGTAGCGCATGAGGCTGAGGTTTGCGCGCACGAGTTCGACGACGAACGTGCTGGCATAGGCGATGAAATGAACGAAGACGCGCGGCGACACGCGCAGCCGCCGCCATGCGGGGCTGCGCGATGCGAACACGGCCGCGAGCGCGAACGTGAGCGCCGCGCCGGCCAACGCGGACTGCACGTCGAGGGACGACTCGATCATCATCCACGCGACGAACAGAACGCCCCACAGCAGGCCGATTCGACACAACAGGCGCAACAGGGAGGGTCTGCCGTCGTTCGAAGCCATGTGCGGATGCTCCGGAAAGGGGCTGGCTCAAATTGTAGGAGACAAAACTGGCCAGTTCAAACCGGTGTCCGCCGCGCAGCGTGTCACTGCGAAAGCAATGTTGCGAAACATGGAGGCGTGCAGCGAGTGACAAACAACGCGATCGATTCAGTACGCGAATCGGACCGCGGCACGGCTGACGCATCACGTTGGGCGATATGTTATTTTTTTCCCGGACATCACGCGGCATCGGAAAGTCAGGAATGCTACGAGAGGCATCCGGCTTGCGAACACCTGACGGAACCTCGGGCGGTTTCACGCACGACAATGAACGCGTGAAATGAAGGCGCCGAAAGTGGCGCTAGAGAAGACGTTAAAGGGGAATCCGATTGCATTGCCGTGTAATCAGACTACGCTGCCGTCTCGCGCCGATCGCTGTGCTGGGATTGTCGCTGGTCTTTTTCGGCTGTCGCGATCGCCAGCCGTCGTCCGCGGCGACTCCGCCGCCGCCGAACGTACTCGTTGCCACCGTCAGCGCGGCATCGATTCCGAATGTCGTCGAACTGCCCGGCCGTATCGAAGCGATCCGCACGGCGGAAATTCGCGCGCGCGTCGACGGTATCGTCGAGCGCCGGCTATACGACGAAGGCACCGATGTGCCCGCGAATGCGCCGTTATTCCTGATCGATGCGCGCGATTACCGGGCCCAGTTGCAACAGGCTCAGGCCGCGCTGAAACGCGCGCAATCGTTCGAGCAAAACGCAGCGTCGGTGGTCGGGCGCTTCGGGCCGCTCGTCGGTCGCCAGGCAGTGAGCGCACAGGAATACGACGCGGCGCTCGCGACGCTGCAGCAGGCGCGCGCGAACGTGTCCGACGCCGCCGCGGCCGTCACGCTCGCGCAGTTGCGGCTCGACCGCTGCACGGTGCGAACGCCGATCGCCGGACGCGTGGGGCGCGCGCTGGTCACCGAGGGCGCGCTCGTTAGCGCGAACGGCGCGACGCTGCTCACGCAGGTCAATCAGCTGTCGCCGGTCAACGCGGTATTTACGCAGTCGAACACCGCGCTGCTCGACTTCGAGCGACAGGTCCAGTCGGGCGCACTCAAGGTGCCCAACGCGAAGCGCGTCGAGGTGCATCTCATCCTCGCGAACGGGCAGGAGTACGGCGAGCCGGGCTTCGTCGACTTCACCGATCTCGTTGTCGACCCATCGACGGGCGCGCAGACCGTGCGTGCGCAGTTCGCGAACCGCGCGCGCACGCTGTTGCCGGGCCAGTTCGTGCGCGGACGCATCCTCACCGGAAAGATCCCTAACGGGATTCTCGTGCCCGAGCGGGCGGTGCAGTTCGACGGCGGTTCGGCCAGCGTGTCGGTCGTGTCGGACGACGGCACGGTGGTGCGTCGCAACGTCGATCTCGGCGATCAGGAGGGCGGTCAATGGATCGTGTTGGACGGGCTGAAATCCGGCGAGCGGGTCATCGTCGACGGCTGGGCCAACGTGCAGCCGGGGCAGCGGGTCAACGCGCAGCCGGCGCCCGTTGCCGCGCACTGACGGTTGCCGCGCATGAATCGCTTTTTCGTCTACCGTCCAGTCTTCGCGTGGGTCATCGCGCTGTTCGTGCTGCTGTTCGGCGTCGTGGCGATCACGCAGTTGCCGGTCGAGCAGTATCCGGACGTCGCGCCGCCGTCGCTGACGATCCAGGCGAGCTTCAACGGCGCGGACGCGAAGACGCTCGACCGTACCGTCACGTCGATCATCGAGAACGAGATGAACGGGATCGACCACTTCCTGTACATGTCGTCGGTGAGCCGCTCGAACGGCACCGCGCAGATCACCGTCACGCTGAAGGCCGGCACCGATCTCGACGTCGCGCGCGCACAGGTGCAGGACCGCTTAAGCCGCATCGAGCCGCGTCTGCCGCAGGAGGTTCGCCAGCTCGGCGTCGTGGTCACGAAGGCATCGTCGGGATTCCTGATGCTGATCGCGCTGCAGTCCACCGACGGCGCGGCGAGCGCGGTCGAGATGGGCAACTTCGCGTCGAACAACATCGTCAACGAACTGAGCCGCATCGACGGCGTCGGCAACGTGCAATTGTTCGGCTCTTCGTACGCGATGCGAATCTGGCTCGATCAGCGCAAGCTCGCCGGATTCGGGCTGTCCGCGAGCGAAGTGCTGACCGCCGTGCAGGAGCAGAACAGCCAGACCGCGGGCGGCAGCCTCGGCGACCAGCCGCTCGCGCCGCAAGCGGACTTCAACGCGCAGATCGTCACGCAAAGCCGCTTCTCGACGCCCGAACAATTCCGCCAGATCATCGTGCGCTCGAATCCGGACGGCTCGACCGTGCGGCTGGGCGACGTCGCTCGCGTCGAACTCGGCAACGACAGCTATGGCTTCCGGCTCACCGTGAACGGCAAGGAGTCGGCCGGCCTCGCGATCCAGCTTGCGAGCGGCGCGAACGCGCTCGCGGCCGCGACGAACGTGCGCCGCCGCATGGCGGAACTGCAGTCCACGTTCCCGCGCGGCGTGGTGTGGACGACGCCGTTCGACACGACGCCGTTCATCACCACGTCGGTGCAGGGCGTGCTGCGCACGATGGTCGAGGCGCTGCTGCTCGTGACCGTCGTCGTGTTCGTGTTCCTGCAGAACTGGCGCGCGACGCTGATTCCGACCGTGGTCGTGCCGATCGCGCTGATCGGCACCTGTGTCGGGCTGCAGTTGTTCGGACTGTCGATCAATATTCTTTCGCTGTTCGGGATGGTGGTCGCGATCGGCATCCTGAACGACGATGCGATCGTCGTCGTGGAGAACGTCGAGCGCATCATTCGCGACGAGGGCCTCAATGCGCGTCAGGCGACAGTCAAGGCGGTCGGGCAGATCTCGGGCGCGGTCATCGCGAGCACGCTCGTGCTGGTCGCCGTGTTCATTCCGATGGCGTTTTTCCCCGGCTCGACGGGCGGCATCTACCGGCAGTTTTCGGTCACGCTGACCGTGTCGATTTTTTTGTCGACGGTGCTCGCGCTGACGCTCGGCGCCGCGTTGTGCGCGACGCTGCTCGGCAGGAACGCGAAGCCCGGCAGCGACGCGACGCCGGTACGACGGCGCGGTCCGGCGAAACTACTGGACTGGTTTTTCGACCGCTTCAACCGCGGGATGGACGCGGGCACCACGAAGTACGTGCGCGGCGTGGGCGCGATGCTGCGCTCGCCGGTGCGTTGGCTGCTGGTTTTCGCGGTCGCGTGCGCGGTGATCGCGTTCCTGTTCATGCGGCTGCCGGGCGGCTTCCTGCCGACCGAAGACCAGGGGCACATCTTCATTTCGTACACCGCACCACCCGGGTCCACCGTCGTGCGCACGCAGCAGGCGGTCGATCAGGTCGAGGCATTCCTGAGGCAGCAGCCGCAGGTCCGCAACATCGCTTCGGTGACGGGATTCAGCTTCTTCGGCCAGGGGCAGTCGGCCGCGCTGTCGTTCGTCGATCTGAAGCCGTGGGGCGAGCGGCCCGGCGAGGCCAATTCGGCGAGCGCGCTCGTGCGGCGCGCGAACGGCGCATTCCGGCAGATTCCGCAGGCATTGATCTTCGCGCTCGATCCGCCGGCGATTCCTTCGCTCGGCAATGCGACCGGCTTCACGATGAAGGTTCAGGACCGCAGCGGCGCGGGCGGCGCGATCCTGCAGCAGGCGAGCGCGCGGATCATGGCCGAAGCTGCCCAAAGCCGCGTGCTCGCCGGCGTGCGCATGGAAGGGCTGCCGGCCGCGCCGCAACTGTACGTCGAAATCGATCGCGTGAAGGCGCGCGCGCTGGGGCTGCAGATCGGTCAGGTGAATCGCGCGCTTTCGCTCGCGTTCGGCGCGAACTACGTGAACGACTTCGTCTACGAAGGCAACGTGCTGCGCGTGTTCCTGCAGGCCGACGCGACGCAGCGCATGCGCGCCGAGGACGTGACCGCGCTGAGGCTGCGCAACGACCGCAACGAAATGGTGCCGTTCTCTGCGTTCACGAGCGTGCGCTGGATTACCGGGCCGCAGCAGCTAGAGCGCTACAACGGCTTTCCGTCCGCGACGATCTCGGGTCAGGCGGCACCCGGGCAGTCGAGCGGCGCGGCGATTGCCGAAATGGAGCGCATCGCGCAACACGTGCTGACCGGCAGCGTCACCTACGAATGGACCGGCACGGCCTTCGAGGAACAGCAGGCAGCCGGACAGATCGGCACGCTGCTCGGCCTGTCGCTGATCGTCGTGTTCCTGCTGCTCGCGGCGCTTTACGAAAGCTGGGCGATTCCGGTGGCGGTGCTGCTGATCATTCCGTTCGGCGTTGCAGGCGCCGTTCTCTTGACGATGGCGCGAGGCATGTCGGCCGACGTTTACTTCAACATCGGCCTCGTGACGATCATCGGCCTTGCCGCGAAGAACGCGATCTTGATCGTCGAATTCGCAATCAAGGAGGAAGCCGAAGGAAAGGAACCGGTCGCCGCCGCGAAGAACGGCGCGCAGCAGCGCCTGCGCCCGATCCTGATGACGAGCGTGACGTTCGTGCTCGGGATGATGCCGCTCGCGCTCGCGACAGGGGCCGGTGCGGCGAGCCGGCAGGCGGTCGGCACCGGCGTGATGGGCAGCATGCTCACGGCGACGTTGCTCGGCATCTTCTTCACGCCGCTCTTTTATGTTGCCGCGCGCCGGTGGCTGAGCCGCAAGAAGCGCTACAGCGATGCGGAAGACCGCGTCGCGCGCGATGTAAAACCGGGCCCGGACGATGCGTAACGCGCTTGCATTCGCCGTCTGCTGCGCGCTGGCCGCGTGCAATCTCGCGCCGCCGTATCGTCAGCCGGACCTGCCGGTGGCGGGTGGTTTCGAGGGGCCGGACGTGACGAACGCCCACGGCGACCGGCCAGCCACGGAAATCGGCTGGCAGGAATTTTTCGGCGATCCGCAGCTCAAGTATCTGATCGGCGTCGCGCTCGAACGCAACCGGGATCTCGCGGCAGCGGTCGCGCGCATCGAGCAGGCGCAGGCGGCTTACCGGATCCAGAACGCGGCGCGCCTGCCGCAGGTCGGCGTGGGCGCCGGGGCCACGCGAAATCGCACGCCGCTCGGCGCGATCGATCCGGAATTCGCGGACAGCAACGTGTCGGTGTTGTTCAACCAGTACAACGTGCAGGTCGCGGTCACGTCGTTCGAGCTGGATTTCTGGGGGCGCGTCGCCAATCTCGCGGAAGCGGCGCGTCGCGGCTATCTGGCCACCGTCGAGGCGCAACGCGCGTTCCGTCTGTCGTTGATCGGCAATGTCGCCGCCACTTACTACGCGATCCGTGCCGGCGAAGAAGGCATCGCGCTGGCCGCGCGCACCGTGGCGAGCCGCGAATACGCGCTCGAAGTCGCGAAGCTTCGTCTCGATGCGGGCGTGACGTCGTCGGTCGACTACGAACAGGCCGCGATCCTCGTCACGCAGGCGCAGACGCAACTGGCCGAACTGCGCAGAACGACGGGCGAGCAGCGCAATCGACTCACGATTCTCGTGGGCGGTCCGGTCGAAGGCCCGCTACCGGAGGCGCGCCCGATAGAAGATGCCGGACAGTTTCGCGAACTCGATTCGGGATTGCCGTCGGCGCTGCTCGTGAATCGCCCCGACATCCAGCAGGCGGAGCAGCAGTTGCGCGCCGCCGACGCGAACATCGGCGCGGCCCGCGCGGACTTCTTTCCGCGCATCTCGCTGACCGGCAGCTTCGGCTATATCTCGTCCGAGCTGAGCGACTTCTTCGTGCCCGGCAAGGAGGCGTGGACGATCGGCGCGCTCGCGAGCCTGCCGATCTTCGACGCCGGACAACGTAGCGCGCAACTGGGCCAGGCGAGGGCGCGCCGCGACGAACTCGTCGCGAACTATCAGCGCACGGTGCAGACGGCGTTCAGCGAAGTGTCGGACGCGCTGATCGGACGGCAGCGCTACCGCGAGCAGATTCTCGCGCAGGAACAGGCGGTCGATGCGCAAAAGCGGCTCGCGGAGACGGCCGAGTTGCGCTACCTGAACGGCATTTCGATCTATCTGGAAGTCGTCGATGCGCAGCGCAATCTGTTTTCCGCGGAGCAGCAGTTGATCTTGCTGCGCGCGACTGCGCTTCAAAACGGCGTGTCGCTGTATATCGCGCTGGGCGGGGGGGAGGATGCGGGCGGGGGGCGTGCGAGAGAATAGCGCTGTGGCCATCGTGGGCATCGCATGTTCTCGCGCTCAATAGCCCACCATGGCGCGGCAATAGCTCCTTACTGACTCCACGTGGCCGGTCGCTGCCGATGCCCGACCATATTTAGAACCGCTTGCATAACATGGTCGTGCCCATAGAGCGTTGTAAAATGGCGGACGCCGGAAAGACGAGGGCGCGTATTCGCTGGCCAACGTGAAAGGCCTGGCGGGCTCGATACTTTGCCTTGCGCTTGCCTTGAACGGATGCGGGGGATCGAAAAATTCGACAAGCAATGCGCCGCAACTCGACACGGGTCCATCTAGTTTTACGATCGGGGGAACGGTATCGGTATCGGGATTGGTGTCTGGAACGGAACTTACGCTCAGTGACAACGGCGACCTGCTGACGGTAAACGCCAACGGTGCGTACACATTCCGCACTTCTGTGTCGCTCGATGGAAGTTTCCCGGTCGCGGTGACAAACCAGCCCGCTGGCCAGACATGCACGGTGTCGAACGGCGCGGGCACCAACGTAGTGGCCAATGTCACGGGCAATACGCGATCGGAGCGAACGGCACGCTTACGGCGCTCAATCCTCCCACTGTCGCCGCAGGAAATGACCCGGAGTATGTCAAGGTGGATCCGTTGGGCCGGTTTGCTTACGTTGTCAACCGTGGTGACAATTCGGTGTCGCAATATGCCATCGGCTCTGACGGCACGCTGACTGCCCTCAGTCCGGCGACCGTCGCGGTGTCCATTCCGTGGTCGATCGACATCGGCCCGTCTGGTCGTTTCGCCTATATCGGCAGCGTGAGCAACAGCACGATTTCGCAGCCCGCAGTCGGTGCCGACGGTCAACTGTCGGCGCTCAGTCCGTCTGCCGTGTCGGCGGCCGGTTCTGCCGATGTCAAAGTCGATCCGTCTGGCCGTTTCCTGTATGGGGAGAGCCCCAACGGCCAGGTATCGCAATTCTCGATCGGCTCCGATGGAACACTGAGGGCCCTCACTCCGACCGCCGTATCGGCGCAAACTAGCCCGGCATCGATCGCGGTGGTGCGGCCATAAGGCCGTAAAAGTATAAGTCGCGAGAGTAAATCTGCGAAACGCAACGGCTTGTCGGTTGGCGCGGGCGAATGCCAACCGACGGCCGAAAAATTGGGCCGCTGATCGCCACCCGACGACGAACCCGCAGATCGGCGTTAGCTTGTATTAGCGACTCTTGAGTTCCAGCGTCTCATGCCGACACGCCGAATGGCGAAAAACGAAACCTGGCGCGTGCCGAAAATCACACGCCGATATGTTCGGAATGGTTTGTCTCGAGGCGACTGCCGGCAAAAGGGTCATTGCGCCAATCGACGCCGGCGGGCTTGTCCGTTTTTTCGGGCTGTGTTTCGCCGATCGCGAAATGTTCGAGCGATTGCCCGGCGCTGGTCGCCTGAACCACCCACTGCGGCGGGGCCCCTTTGCCGTCCCATGTGTGGCCAAACGCGTCCCGGTAGCGAACTTCTCGCTGGCGCTGCTGATCTGCGGCTGTTGAATTCGCGATATCTTCCGGGGTGATGCCGAATTCGTCCATCCGGCGACGCAGGTAGGCAACGATACTTTCTCTCTTTCTCTCATCCATCCAGATCTTCTCCGCTCGACTTGTACACGTTGAACAGGTCAGTGCAAGCCGCATGCCGTCACGATAGCACAGCCAGAACCGGCGCCCGGTTACCGAAAGCGGCGGTTTGTAACGTTTAAGGTCGTTTTAATGCCCGGCGGACTTTTTCCTGGCCAGAAATCGCAGCCTGCGTGGTCAGACCGCCCCGCCTCAATCGACGTGCGCTGGCGCAATGGAGTGGTAAGGTGGAAGTCATTCAGCCGGTGAATGATTGCACAATATGACTATTCGAACCAGCAATGTGGCATAGTGCTGCCAAATATCCTCTCACAGGAGATCTTAAAATGGCAACGATCCAATCCATTCAGGCAAAAATAGCCAGGCTGCAAGCCCAGGCCGAGGCAATCGCCACCGCGAAGTCTACGGTGGTGTTAGACAAGATTCGTGAGCTGATGGAAAGACACCAGATTAGCGTCACGGACGTCGAAACCCATATTGGCAAACGCCGTGGCCGTAAGTCGGCCAATAAGGCCGGGTCGGGGGCAGGCAAAGCAGGCTCGGCGGCAAAGTATCGAGATCCCAAGACCGGCGCCACGTGGACAGGGCATGGACGCGCGCCGCAATGGATCGCGAACGCAAAGAACCGCAATAAGTTTCTGATCGACGGCGCTTCGTCAAGCACGGTAGCTGCAGCAAAGAAATCCGCCAAAGCGGGCAATTACGTGAGAGGTCCGCAGGCGCCGAAATACCGCGACCCGAAAACCGGTGCGACGTGGAGTGGCCGCGGTCGCGCACCGGCATGGCTCGCGAGCGTGAAGGATCGCACGCGTTTCCTGATCGAAGGGGCAGCGGGCACTTCCGCCGATGCGCAGCGTGCACCCGCGAAGAAGAAGGCGGCCGCGGCGAAGAAGGCGACGCGAGGCAACGGCGCTGCGCCGGCAAAGAAGGCGACGCGGGCGAAAAAGGCTTCGGCAACAAGGAAGGCTGTTTCCGCAAAGAGATCGACCGCCGCGAGGAAGGTTTCGGCAAGGAAACCGGCTGCGAATACGGCCGGTGCGGTGGAGACGGTCAGTTCGGCTGCCGCGGCGTCCGAATGAAGTCCGGCTGAATCGCGTCGATTGACCGAGTTTGAGCGGCATCCTGGTGGGTGCTCTGCAGCGGTCCGTTGAAAGCTCGCGGTGGGGCCCGCACTGACCGGGTTCACCAGCGAGCTTAGGGACATCTTCCTTCCGGACTTAGTGGCTTTACTGAGTGGCAGAGGCCACAACGCCGAGTGGCCACTCGTTGTAATTTTTCGATACCAAACGTTTCCGTCGTCGCGAAGAATCGCTTTTTCTGCGGTATCACGGTCGTGGCGTTGAATTGAAACCCCGATCGGCTGCCGGACGGGGCACGTTTTCTTCTAGCCACGCACTAAAGAGTTCCAGACCGTTGCCGATAAGCCCATTGGAAGAGGCTTACGATGCTGCTCGATTTGTGGAAGGCAGCTCTCGCTAGCCACGTGCGTAGTAGAACAAGTAAGAAACTAGAACAAGTAAGAAACCACAGGGGCCTGCATGAAAATCCGCAATTGCGTCCTGCTGGCGGCGACACTTGGCGCGGCCGGTTGCGCAGTGAATCCGCAAACCGGTCAACCAGAGATCGCGCCGTCGGTTAAGTCACAATTCAAAACCGCGTTCAATAACGACGATCCATGCTCGAACAATGACCGAAATATCGGCGCTGTCGCGGGAGCTGTGGCTGGAGGTCTGATCGGATACCTGAGCCATGGGGCGAAAGGGGCCGCGATCGGTGCGGCCGCGGGGGCCGGCGGTGGTCTCATAATTGGGCATTTAATGGATGCGCGGCGGTGCAGTTTGTACAAAATCGCACAGGCCAATCATTTGAACCTTGCTAGTGCATCGATTACACCCGGTAAGCTTGGGTTGCAGGGTAACGCTGCGAATAGCGAGATCGGGCTTGACGTTCAGTTGCAAAACAGGAGGGACGAGTTCGAAACGGGTTCATCGACACTCACGCCGGCTGCACGTCAATATCTAGCGCAGATCGCCCAGTTGTACGCTCCCCAGGCTGGCGCTTCCGGTCAACCGGCCGGCGCGTCGATCCAGGAGAGGCAACAGGCCACGCAGCACAGTGTGCTGATCGTCGGGCACACCGATGCGCAGGACGAGGCTTCAGGGGCCGACCTCGCGCGCCTGTCGCAGGAGCGGGCAAAAGCCGTCGCTGAAGTGTTCGCTCAGGGCGGGGTTCCGGCTTCAAATATCTACTATCAAGGCGCGGGCGACGCGCTGCCACTGATGTCGAATGCGACGGAGGAGGGGCGCGCGGCGAACGATCGCGTCCAGATCGTGGATGTACCGACGCAAGGCGATTTGCAGCTTTATTTGCAACGGCGTGCAGCCAATCCTGCGAACTTTGGCAATGTAGCGTCTGTTGCCGATCGTTCATCGGAAGAGTCTGGGCCGTCGGCGTCGCGACCAACTAATACTTCTCAAGCGGCCAAAGCCGTCGATGTATCGGCGGCGCAGGCGCAAGCAAAGGCCAGTGGCCCCACGAGCACCAAGAGTCAAGCCACGCTGCGCTTGCGGAAGCAAAACCCCAAGGTGCGACTGCCGTTCATGCCGAGACGCCGGCGGCAGGAAAAGTTCTTGCGTCCCGCCGAGCCGACGCCGGCGACTATGATTTCGGAGGCAGCCGGATCCACGCGCCGGGCGAGTCGATCAATCTAGGGGCCGTTGTTGATCATTCGATGTTCAGCGTGATCACGGCGGCGCACGCCGATACGCCGGTAATCGTTGCGTCATGCTTGAACGATCATCCGCACCTCAC
>Ga0310811_10000120_pt1 | contig 119122 bp, 127 predicted proteins | sample YCmetagenome_FD_207642 | JGI IMG/M metagenome (GOLD analysis project Ga0310811, IMG submission 207642) | Soil microbial communities from experimental microcosm in Duke University, North Carolina, United States - YC | ecosystem: Engineered > Artificial ecosystem > Soil microcosm > Unclassified... | reverse complement strand
TTTTGCCGGCCCGTGCAAAACAAAGACGCCGGCCTCGATTGAGACCGGCGCCTCTGGAGCTCCCGGGGAGTCTGGCGTCGGAACTGGGCGTCAGAAGTGGATCCACACCCCGCCGCGATAGTAGCCGCGATCGCGATGCTCCTCGGCCCGCCAGTGATATTTCCACTCGTGGTCCCAATCGCGCTTTTTGTACCAACTGTCCGGATGCACCACGATGCCGTGCTCGCGGTACCTGTAGCGGACGTCGGTGTGCCAGCATTCGCCGGCGCGGTTGCAGACGGTGTAGGCGTTGGCCGAAGTGGCGGAGAAAGCCAGGGTCCCGGCGCCCAGCGCCGCAATGACCGTGGCGAGTAAGCCAGCTTTCATGTTCTGCTCGGGCCGCGCCCGCTCCTTATCTTGGACTGAAGCAGAACTATCCAATACAACGCCAATATCCGCTCAAGTTTTCGTCGAAGCCTCGACTCTTCTGCCCCAGACGGTCGCCTCCGCGTCGCACCACGGTGGCAGGCGGGACGCCGTCAGGCCGTCGAAGGCGCCCCGCCGGCAGCGTGAATCCTTCCTTAACTTGCCTCTGGCAGAGCTTCGTGATTCCAGTTGGTTAGAGGCGGATCATGACGTTCGGCGCGGAAACCATCATCGAAGGCGACTGCCTGGAGCAGCTGAAGGCCCTGCCTTCCAAGTCGGTCGACCTGGTGTTCGCCGATCCGCCCTACAATCTGCAGCTCGGGGGCGACCTGCACCGGCCCGACAACTCCAAGGTCGACGCCGTCGACGACCATTGGGACCAGTTCGCCTCCTTCGAGGTCTACGACGCCTTCACCCGCGCCTGGCTCGGCGAGTGCCAGAGGGTGCTGAAGGACGACGGCGGCCTGTGGGTGATCGGCAGCTACCACAACATCTTCCGCGTGGGCGCCACGTTGCAGGACCTGGGCTTCTGGATCCTCAACGACATCATCTGGCGCAAAACCAACCCCATGCCCAACTTCAAGGGCACGCGCTTCACCAACGCGCACGAGACCCTGATCTGGGCCGCCAAGGGCCGCGGCCAGCGCCGCTACACCTTCAACTACGACGCCATGAAGATGGCCAACGACGAGCTGCAGATGCGCTCGGACTGGAGCCTGCCCCTGTGCACTGGCGAGGAGCGGGTCAAGGACGAGGAAGGCAAGAAGGCGCACCCGACCCAGAAGCCCGAGGCCCTGCTGCACCGGGTGATCCTGGCCTCGACCCGGCCCGGTGACCTGATCCTCGATCCGTTCTTCGGCGTCGGCACCACCGGCGCCGCCGCCAAGCGCCTGGGCCGCCGCTTCATCGGCATCGAGCGCGAGCCGACCTACGCCGAGTTCGCCCGCCGCCGCATCGCCCAGGTCAGCCCCATGCGGCCCGAGGACGTGGAGGTGATGGGCTCCAAGCGCTCCGAGCCGCGCGTCCCGTTCGGCCAGATCGTCGAGGCGGGCCTGCTGCGTCCCGGCGACCAGCTGTTCTCGCCCAAGGGCGACCTCGCCGCCCGCGTGCGCGCCGACGGCTCCCTGGTGGTCGGCGACCTGGCCGGCTCGATCCACAAGGTCGGCGCCATGGTGCAGTCGGCCCCCGCCTGCAACGGCTGGACCTACTGGCATTTCAAGACCGACAAGGGCCTGGCCCCGATCGACGTCCTGCGGGCCAAGGTCCGCTCGGAGATGGGCTGAGCCCAGGGAGCGCTGGGTCCAGGGAGCGCTGGGTCTAGGGAGCCGGTCATGTCCGACGACCGTTTCGAGCGGGGCTGGCAGACGGTCAACCAGATCAACGCCGAAGGCGCCCGGCGCCAGTGGGACACCCTTGGCCCCATCGCCCCGGACTTCGCCCGCTGGATCGTCGAGAGCGCCTATTGCGACGTCCTCGCCCGCCCGCAGCTTCCCCTGCGCGACCGCGAGATCGCCACCCTGGCGGCGCTCGCCGCCCTGGGCAACGCCCCCAGCCAGCTCAAGGCCCACGTGGAAGGCGCGCTCAACGTCGGGCTAAGCCGCGAGGAGATCGTCGAGGTGCTGATGCAGATGGCGATCTACGCCGGCGTCCCGGCCGCTATCAACGCCCTGCACATCGCCGGCGAGGTGTTCCAGGCCCGCGGGCTCCAGACACTCAGCGCACCGCGTCGACCAGGGCCTGCTCGCGCGCCATCTCCGCCTTGTACAGCCGGTCGTAGTGCTGGTTGGCCGCCTGCAGCCGCGCGTAGAGCGCCGCCTGATGCCTGCCGAACTCGGCCTCATCCACTTCGCCGCCATCGGCCTGCTCCAGGAGCTTCAGCAGCGCCGCCGTCTCGTCCAGCTCCTGGTTCTGCAGTGTCCAGAAGGCCTCGCAATCGGCCCGACTCATGTCGCGCTCGGCCACGGCCAGCAGCCGATTCTGTTGGGCCTTCGACATCGGCAGGCGTCGGATGTCGGCCTGCAGCTCGCGCCGCGCATCTCCGGCCCGCCCCCGGTAGACGGCCAGCAGCGCCCGGGCCGTGACCAGATTGGCCTCGAACCGCGGGAAGTCGGCCGGATGCACCGTCCAGGCGCGGTAGGAGATGTCGAACAGCGCCAGTCGGTTCATGTTGGCGTTCAGCCTGTCCGCCACCCGGTCGCGCGCATTGTGGTAGCGGACGGCCGCCTGGCGCGCGAGCTGCTGGTCGCGCGCCACCTCCAGGGCATGGAAGCGGGCGATGTCGCTGACCGCCAGGGCCGGCAGCACCGCCGCCGCCAGCAGGACCAGGCCGGCGATGAAGCTCGCCCGGTCCATCAGGAAGGCGAAATAGATCACCGCCCAGACCGCGACGCCGATGACCGCCCCTTCCACCGCGACATAGGGCGTCGCCCAGGTCGGCCCGCCCATGCGCACCAGGGCCACGAACACGTCCGGCGGCGGCAGGCGGGTCCAGCCATAGGCCGCCACGGCGCTGACCACGGCGGCCAGAATCTGAAACACCCAGACGGGCGCTGTCTGGCGCCGGCGCCTGCGCTTGCCGACGGAGCGAGCGAACGGCCGGTCCATGTCCCTCCCCCGAGGTCTTGGCCCGACTATGACGGCTTGAGAGGCCTTGGCAACTGAGCATACAGGCGAAGCTCGGCGGGCTGCACCAGGGGCGCGAGCGACCTCAGGAAGGCCTGGGCCGCCGCCGTGGCCCGTTCGATCCGGCCGCTCGCCACGTCGCCCCGTGTCCAGCCGCCCTCGGGCTCGAGTCCCTCCCGCGTGGCGCCGAGCCCCGCCCGCGCGGCCTCCGGCAGGGTCAGGCCCTCAGCCAGGCGGAGCAGGTCGAGCGCCTCGTGCGCCGGCCGCATCACGGCGAACGCCCGCATCATGGGGCCCAGCAGCGCCGGGTCGTCCCGCCAGCTCCGCCCGCCGAACAGGTCCTGGGTCACCGCCTGCCCCGCGCCCAGGCAGTCATAGGCCTCGCAGCCGGCGAAGCCCCGCCCGGCCAGCTCGGCATGGATCGCGCAGCGCCCCTGGCCGCTGAGGTTGGCGCAGGGTTCGCCGGCCGGCTTGTCGAAGGCGAACATCGGCGAGCGGTCGAACGCCGGCGCCACGCAGCACAGGGCCGCACACTGCGCGCAGTCGCCGCGCAAGGTCGAGGAGGTCATGGTCGATATCTAGATGGCGGCGAGCCGAACGGCATCAAAAAGCCGCCTCTGCGGGCGGCGGCAGAGTGACGCTAGTGGGCCGGAAAGCCGGGCGCAAGACGGCCGAGCGCTGGATACCGTCGCGCGCGGCCAGAAGGTGCTGCCGGCCGAGGCCCTGGCGAGCGGCTTCCGGTTCAGCTTCCCGAGCCTTGACAAGGCCTTGCAGGCGATCGTGAGCGCCGCCCCGCAGCGTCGGCCGTGCAGGAACGCCGCACCCAAGGCGGCGTTGAACGAAAGGTAGTTCAACAGCCGAGAGAGGCCCCGATGCGGTCCATCCTTCTCTATTTGATCGGCATTCCGATCCCGATCATCCTGCTTCTGGCCCTCTGCACCCATCACTTCTGAGTGCAGGGGGCCTGGCCGCGCGCGTTGGGGGCGCGCGGCGAAGGGCCGCCCGAAGTCGCGGCGCCCGCGCCCAACCTTCTGACAATCAAAGATACCGGCTTCGGCGCCCGCTAGCGCTCGCCGAGCCGCTCCAGCATGCCGCGGCGGGCCAGTTCGTCGGCCCGTTCGTTCATCACGTGGCCGGCGTGGCCCTTGACCCAGCGCCAGTCGACGTCGTGCCGGGCGCGGGCCGCGTCGAGCCTCTGCCACAGGTCGGCGTTCTTCACCGGGCTCTTGTCGGCGGTGCGCCAGCCCTTGGCCTTCCAGCCGTTGATCCACTGGCTGATGCCGTTCTTCACATACTGGCTGTCAGTGTGCAGCTCGACCCTGCAGGGCTTGTTGAGCGCCTCCAGGGCCTGGATGGCGGCCATCAGCTCCATGCGGTTGTTGGTGGTGTCGAGGTCCCCGCCCCACAGCTCCTTCTCGTGGCCGCCGGCCTGCAGGATCGCGCCCCAGCCGCCCGGGCCCGGGTTGCCGCGGCAGGCGCCGTCGGTGTGGATCACCACGAACGGGGTCAAGCGCCTTCTCCGAACAGCACCAAGCCCTCGCCCGTGGCGAAGGCCGCCCGGTGCACCGCCAGCTTGCGCTCGTATTCCAGTGGGTCGTGCGGCCGGATGAGGGCGCCCTGGGGCGCGGGGCCCCAGTCCTGCAGGCGGGTGAGGAAGAAGCGCATCGCCGCGCCCCAGGCCAGGATCGGCAGGGCCTGGCGCTCGGCCTCGGACAGCGGCCGCTCGGCCTCGTACCCCGCCACCAACGCCCGGGCGGCGGTGACGTTGAGGCTGCCGTCCGGCTCGAAGCACCAGGCGTTCAGGCAGATCGCCAGGTCGTAGGCCAGGGCGTCGGTGCAGGCGAAGTAGAAGTCGATCGCCGCGGCGAACACGCCGTTCTGGAAGAACACGTTGTCGGGGAAGAAGTCGGCATGGACCACCCCGACCGGCAGGTCCCTGGGCCACAGCCGCTCGAAGGTGTCGATGTCGGCCGCGATCACCTTGGACAGTCCCGGCTTCAGCCCCTCCGCCTCCGCCATGTGGCTGGCGAGCATGCCGGCCCACGAGGGTTGGCCAAGGTCGTTGACCCGGCTCTGCGGGAAGCCCCGCGCCGCCTTGTGCAGCCAGGCCAGGCCCCGGCCCGCCTCCCGGCAGTGGGCGACCGACGGCCGGCGCGCGGCCATGCCCTTGAGGAACGGCACGATCGCCGCCGGCTTTCCGCGCACGGTCTTGTAGAGCGCGCCGTCCCTGGCCGGCATCGGCGGGGCGCAGGGATAGCCGTGCTCGGCCAGCCAGCGCAGAAGCTCCAGAAAGAACGGCAGCTCGTCGACCTTGGTGCGCGCCTCGTACACCGTCAGGATGAAGCGGCCCTGGTCGGTCTCCAGCAGGAAGTTGGAGTTGGACACGCCCTCGGCGATGCCCTTGAACGCGGTCGCCTGCCCGAGGTCGAAGGCGGCGAGGAAGGCGGCGAGCTCTTCGTCGGTGATGTCGGTGTAGACGGCCATGGGCGGTTGATCGACGAGCCAAGCTCGGCGGTCAACCCGTTACCTGAACAGCGTCTCCACATGCCCCGCCATGCCGACCTTCTCGTAGTGCGCCTTGCACAGCTCGATGTAGTCGTGGACGTCGAAGTGGCCGGCGCTGTTCCCGTCCTCGTCGAGCCAGATCAACGGCCCGCGCACCACGAAGAACACCTTCATCGGGTCCGGATGCTCATAGGCCACCAGGGTGTGGCCCTCGCCCGGGCTCTCGTAGATGAAGTCGCCGGCGGTGGCGATCCAGTCGTGCTCCAGATAGCCCCACTTGCCGGAGATGGTGTAGGCCAGCACCTCGTGCGGGTGGTAATGGCGGTTCACCAGGCCCGGCCCCTTGCACATCAGGATGTCGCACCAGCTGTTTGCCGAGGGCGAGATCCACAGTGGCCGCGACGACACCGTCTCGGTGAAGGGCACGTACATCTTGAGGTCGTCATCGGCGACGTTGGCGATGTACTGGTCGGGCATCGAGTAGGGCTTGAACACCTTCGCGATAGGCTTCAGCCCGCGCCAGAATTCCTTGCCCTCGTCGTCGACCATGGTTCTTTTCCTCCGGATCGGGCGCCATTCAGACGCCTGTATACCGCTCGGCGCAACGGCAATTTGACGCGCCGCTCGGCCGCAAGCGCAGCCGTTAGCCCTCCCTTCACCACTGGCTTGATAGGTCCTTGCCCATCGACATCGCCCTCCCGAGAGGAGGTTGGAAGCGATGGTCGACGTGCTCAGAATGGAGTCCAGTCGTATGTTTAAGTACGCCCTCGCCGCCGCGGTCGCCCTCAGCCTGTCCAGCGCCGCATTCGCCGAAACCCCGGTCACCGCGACCCTCAGCAGCGCCGTGGCCAAGCCCACCGAACTGCTGGCCAACGACACCCTGTGGACCTGCGTGGAAAAAGCCTGCGTGGTGAAGACCAAGGGCGCCGACACCGACTCCTGGCTGGAGTGCCGCAAGTTCGTGAAGCAGGCCGGCCGCGTCAGCGCCTACGGCAGCCTCGACGACAGCAAGATCGCCATGTGCAACGCCGGCGCGCCCGCCAAGTAGGCGTTCCGCACTCGACCGGCCTTCGCGCTGCGCTCTAGCCGGCGCGGAGGCCGGACTTGCCCTGCCCGGTCACAGATGCCGCGTCTCGGCCGGCGGGTTGTACCAATTGTCGTGGCGACCGTCGGCGTAGCTCACCGGCGCCTCGGCCCATTCGGTGGGATCGAGGTCGTCCAGGGCCGACAGGTAGACCGAGACGAAATCGCCCCCCAGCGCCTCCATGTGCCCGCGCGAGAACGGCCGCACGCCGCACGCGGCGCAGAACAGATGGTGGCCCACCTCGCCGAACCGATAGTCGGTGAGCGTGTCCTCGCCGGCCTCGACGCGGAGGGCGTCCGGCTTCAGCAGCACGCCCCACAGACGCGCCTTCTGGCAGATCGAGCAGTTGCACTTGCCCGTTCCGCTGGCGAGGTCGATGTCGGCCTCGAACCGCACCCGCCCGCAGTGGCAGCTGCCGTGATAGGTCTTCAGGGTCATGGCCGTCCTCCTCAGGCCGCCGAGCGCTGGCCCGCGCCGCGCAGGCCGAAGCCAGGATAGAAGCGCCGCATCATCCGGTCACGATAGGCGATCAGCCCCGCGAACCGCTCGGCCCGCCGGCGCAGGGGCGAGTCGAAGAACGGCGTCAGGATCGCCGCCACCTGGGCGAAGGCGATGGCGTCGACGCCGGTGGCGTGGTCGCCCATCAGGAAGCGCTTGGCGCCGAGCAGCTGGGCCAGGGCGTCCAGCGACTTCTCGCCAAGGTCGGCGATCTCGTCGTCGGAGTGGCGACCGATCCCCACCGCCCGCACCTTGGCGTTGACCTCCCGCCTCGCCGCCTCGCGCACGCCCTCCGGCGCCGCGTCGAACAGGTGCGCGGGCCCCTTGTCGAAGTTGTCCTTCAGCAGCCAGCGGGCGTGGACCATGCACCAGCCGAGGTGGTTCTCGATCATCCGCTCGACGGCCCAGGCCTGGGCCCGCTCGGCCGGCGACAGGCCGACATCCAGGTCCGCCCCGTACTTCGACTCGATATGGGCGCGGATGAATGTCGAGTCCGCCACCAGCTCGCCGTCGTCCTCGATGAACGGCAACTGGCCCTTGGGCGAGAGCTCCGCCCGGCCCTTGACCTTGCGGTAGTCCAGGCCCGCCATCTTCAGCTGGACCTCGGTCTTGGTCACATGCGGACTGATCTCGGGCAGGCCGAAGCCGGGCCCTAACCCGCAAAGGGTGATCATCGTCGTTCTCCTGAGCCTGGCGCTAGGATTAAGGTGATGCTGCTGCCATCATGCTGTCAGCATGGAGGCCGCAGGCTCGAGTTCATGAGACGCGCCGACCGCCTGTTCCAGATCATCCAGATCCTTCGCCGCGGGCGCGGGCCGCACACGGCCGACCGCATCGCCGAGGAGCTGGAGACCTCCAAGCGCACCGTCTATCGCGACATCGCCGCCCTGCTGGCCCAGCGGGTGCCGATCCGCGGCGAGGCGGGGGTGGGCTATGTGCTGGAGGACGGCTTCGACCTGCCGCCCCTGGCCCTGACGCCCGATGAGATCGAGGCGGCGGTCCTGGGCGCCCAGTGGGTGGCGGTGCACGGCGACCCGGTCCTGGCCCGCGCGGCCCAGGACCTGCGGGCCAAGCTGATGGCCTCGGTGCCCGAGCGTCTGCGCCCCCTGCTGCTCGATCCGGCCCTGGGTCCCAGCCCCTACCGCCATCCGATCGCCGACCCGCTGGACCTGGCCCAGGTCCGCGTGGCGATCCACGCCGGCCGGAAGCTGCGCCTGCGCTATGGAGACGTCGGCGGGGCGGTGACCGAGCGCATCGTCTGGCCGATCGCCATCGGCTACCTCGACTACGCCCGCATGCTGGTGGCCTGGTGCGAGCTCAGGCGCGACTTCCGCCACTTCCGCGCCGACCGGGTGCAGGAGGCGGTGTTCCTGGAGGACCGCTTTCCCGAGCGCAGCGCCGTGCTGCGCGCCCGCTGGCGACGGTCGCTGGAAATGGAGCGCAAGGCCTACCGGGACCGGACGGCCCCGGACTCCGTCGGGCGCCTGTCAGTCGGCGAGCCCTCAGTCGGCCAGGACCCTGGGTAGCTTGAACGAGACCATCTCGCGCACGGTCTCGGCCTCCTCCACCTGCACTTCGAAGCGCTGCGCCAGGGCGTCGAGCACGCCTTTGACCAGCACTTCGGGCGCCGAGGCCCCGGCGGTCACGCCCACCACGCCCACGCCGCGCAGCCAGCTCCAGTCGATGTCGAGCGCGTCGTCGATCAACCGGGCCGCCCGGGCCCCCGCCCGCTTGGCTACCTCGACCAGGCGCAGGGAGTTGGACGAGGTCTTGGAGCCGACCACCAGCACCAGGTCGCAGCGGCTGGCCATCTTCTTGATCGCCTCCTGCCGGTTGGTGGTCGCGTAGCAGATGTCTTCCTTGACCGGCGCCTCGATGGCCGGGAAGCGGGATTTCAGCGCCGCCACGATCTCGGCGGCGTCGTCCAGCGAGAGGGTGGTCTGGGTGACGAAGCTGAGGCGCTCGGGATCGGCGGCCTGGAACGCGCGGGCGTCCTCCAGCGTCTCGATCAGCGTCACCGCGCCGGGCGGCAGCTGGCCCATGGTGCCGATCACCTCGGGATGGCCGGCGTGGCCGATCAACAGGACGTGCAATCCCTCGTCGTGGTGGCGCTGGGCCTCGATGTGCACCTTGGACACCAGCGGGCAGGTGGCGTCGAGGTAGAACACGCCGCGCTGCTCGGCCTCGGCGGGCACGCACTTGGGCACCCCATGGGCCGAGAACACCAGCGGCCGGTCGGGCGGGCAGTCCTGCACCTGTTCGATGAACACCGCGCCCATCCGCCGCAGGCGCTCGACCACGTGGCCGTTGTGGACGATCTCGTGGCGCACATAGACCGGGGCGCCGTACTTGGCGATGGCCCGCTCGACGATCTGGATCGCCCGCTCCACTCCGGCGCAGAACCCGCGCGGGCTCGCGAGCAGCACCTTCAGGGCGGGACGGACCAGGACGTTCATTCCGAGACTTTCAACTGCGCCGTAACGGCCGAACGCGCGCCCGCCAGCTTGCGTTGCGGCGGGACGTAGAAGCCGGTATCACTCAGGTCAACCATCATACCCGTATCGGCGGATTTTGACTGCCGTCCGGCCGCTTTTTCTTGGAGCGCCTTCCATGCGCCGCCCCCTCATCGCCGCCCTGGTCTTGGCCTTCGGCTGCGCCTCTGTTCCGCTTCATGTCGCCTTCGCTCAGGACAAGGATCCCGAGCAGGAGGCCAAGGACAAGAAGAAGAAGGAGGACGAATGGGGCGACAAGCAGGCGCCGCTTCCCGCGCTGCGCAACGCCGGCCCCTGCCCCTACGTCAAGGTGCTGTATGACGCCGCCCGCTATGTGGAGCTGAAGGACAACAAGGAGACCTCGACCGCGGTGGGCTACACCGGCGAGATCCAGGGCCTGTCCTCGGGCTGCGCCTACAAGTCCAACGATCCGATCAAGGTGCAGATGGAGTTGCTGTTTGCCCTCGGCAAAGGCCCGCAGGCGTCCGACGCACAGCACACCTACCGCTACTGGGTGGCCGTGACCGACCGCAACAACGAGGTCATCGCCAAGGAATACTTCAACCTGCCGGTCACCTTCGCCCCCGGCCAAGACCGCGCCCTGGTGACCGACAAGCTCCAGGGCATCGTCATCCCGCGCATCCGGCCCACGGTGTCGGGCTCCAACTTCGAGGTGCTGGTCGGCTTCGACGTGACGCCCGACATGGTGGCCTTCAATCGCCTCGGCAAGCGCTTCCGGCCCAACGCCGGCGTCGCCCAGGCCGAGCAGCAGTCGGGCCAGACCGCCGCCCGATGAGCGACCTCAAGAGCGTCCTCAGCGAAGCGGTCGGCGCCGCCTTCGCGGCCGGAGGCATGGCCAGAGAGCTCGGCCGGGTGACCGTCTCCGACCGGCCCGACCTCGCCGACTTCCAGTCCAACGGGGCCCTGGCGGCCGCCAAGGCCGCCCGGCGCAACCCGCGCGAGATCGCCGCCGAGGTGGTGGAGCGCCTGAAGGGCGACCCCAGCCTGGCCCAGGTGGAGATCGCCGGGCCCGGCTTCGTCAACCTGCGCCTGACCGACGCCGCCCTGGCGCAGCGGGCGCAGGCGATCGTCCTCGATCCACGCTCGGGCGCGCCGCTGGTGGCCGAACAGCGCCGAGTGATGATCGACTACGGCGGGCCCAACGTGGCCAAGCCGATGCACGTGGGGCACCTGCGCTCCTCGATCATCGGCGAGAGCCTGAAGCGCCTGGCCCGGTTCCTCGGCGACCAGGTGCAGGGCGACGCCCACTTCGGCGACTGGGGCTTCCAGATGGGCCTGCTCATCATCACCGTGGGCGACGAGCGCGGCCTGTGGAACGACGTCTCCGAGGAGACCGGCGGCTTCACCGGCGCGCCGGACGCGGTGGCCGCCCGCCTGGCCGACCTGTCGCTCGAGGACCTCGAGACCGCCTATCCCGCCGCCGCCGCCAAGGCCAAGGAGGACGTCGCCTTCCGCGACCGCGCCCGGCGCGCCACCGCCCGCCTGCAGGCCGGCGGCGAGGCGTTCCGCGCGATCTGGGAGCGGTTCGTTCAGGTCAGCCGCACCGCCCTGGTGCGCGAGTTCTCCGCCCTCGACGTGCAGTTCGACCTGTGGAAGGGCGAGAGCGACGCCGACCCCCTGATCCCGCAGATGGTCGAGGACCTGAAGGCCAAGGGCCTGCTGACCCTGGATCAGGGCGCCCAGATCGTGCGGGTGGCGCGCGAGGGTGACAAGCGGGAGCTGCCGCCCCTGCTGGTCGTGTCGTCCGAGGGCTCGGCCATGTACGGCACCACGGACCTGGCCACCATCCTCGACCGCCGCCGGGGCTTCGACCCGCACCTGATCCTCTACGTCGTGGACCAGCGCCAGGCCGACCACTTCGAGCAGGTATTCCGCGCCGCCCAACTGGCCGGCTACGCCGACGCCGGATCGCTGGAGCACCTGGGCTTCGGCACCATGAACGGGCCGGACGGCAAGCCCTTCAAGACCCGCGCCGGCGGGGTGCTGAAGCTGCACGACCTGATCGAGGGCGCCCGCGAGAAGGCCCGCCAGCGGCTGCACGAGGCCGACCTCGGTTCGGAGCTCTCGCCGGAAGAGTTCGAGGACACCGCGCACAAGGTCGGTGTGGCGGCCATCAAGTTCGCCGACCTGCAGAACTTCCGCGGGACCAGCTACGTCTTCGACCTCGACCGCTTCACCAGCTTCGAGGGCAAGACCGGCCCCTACCTGCTGTACCAGTCGGTGCGCATCAAATCCCTGCTGCGCAAGGCCGAGGCCGAGGGCCATGCGGGCGGGGCGATCTACGTCTCCGAACCGGCCGAGCGCGAACTGGCCCTGGCCCTCGACGCCTTCGAGGCGGCGCTCTCGGAAGCCTACGCCAAGCGCGCGCCGAACTTCATCGCCGAGCATGCCTACCGCCTGGCCCAGACCTTCTCCCGGTTCTATGCCGCCTGCCCCGTGCTGGCCGCGCCGACCCCGGACCTGCGCGCCTCGCGCCTGGCCCTGGCCGGGGGCGCCTTGCGTCAATTGGAGACGGCGTTGACACTGCTGGGGATCGAGGCGCCCGAGCGCATGTGAGTTCCTGCGGGCTCGATCTCCCGATCGGCTGCCCCCGGAGCCCCCCATGCGTTTCACCAATGACCACCAGTGGATCGAGATGGAGGGCGAGATCGCCCGCCTCGGCCTCACCGCCTACGCCTGCCAGCAGCTCGGCGATGTGTTCGAGGTCGCCCTGCCGGCTCGCGGCAAGGCGCTGAAGGCCGGCGAGGCCATGGTCGGGGTGCAGGCGGCGCGGCGCAACGCCGACCTGCCGGCGCCGCTCGCCGGGGAGGTGGCCGAGGTCAACGCCGAGCTGTTCGACGAGCCCGATCTGATCAACGCCGGGCCCGAGACCCTGGGCTGGATGGTCAAGCTCAAGCCGGCCGACCCGAAACAGGTCGAAACCCTGATGGACCGCACGGCCTACGAGGCCTATCTCGACGGCCTCTGACGAGCGGCCGTGGCCGCCTCGGCTGAGGCGTCTTTGCCACAGGTCAAGGAACAGTGCGGATCGCCCCTTAAACTTTGATGCGCCGTTCCTATCTGCGGCCTATGCCAAGCTCGGACGCGAGACCCGCGCCCGATTCTCCAATTGCTAACGCCCACCGCGCCATACTCCGGCGCATACGGTCATGTCTGTCCAATCGCTGATCACTGCCGCCGCACGCATCGACACCGCCCCCGCCCGGCGGGTGGCGCGCCATGGCGCGCGCTGGGCGATGATCGGCGCCGGCACGGTCCTGATCCTGATCGGCGGCCTCTGCCAACTCACTCCCCTGCCAATCCACTTCCCGGCCCTGCTGGTGGTGGTTGCGGGCCTGGTCCTGGTGCTGCGCAGCTCCTATTCGGCCCGGCGAACCTTCATCAAGGTGCAGCGCCGCCACCCGAAGGTCATGTTCCCCCTGCGCCGGCTGCTGCGCCGCGAGCCCGAGGTGATGCCGGTGGCCTGGCAACAGGTGCTGCGCACCGAGCGCATCGTCCTGCCCCGCCGCTGGCGCTTCGCCGGCGCCACCCGCCGCCGGATCGTGCGTCGGCGACGCAAGCGCTGAACCAAGGCCGACGCGCTTCTCGCCATACGCGGTAGACGCGCGACGATCTGTCCGCCAACTACTGCAAGTTGACGACGACGGCGTTTGTCACAACCATCTACGGTGTTGTCTTCGTCATCAGCGGGCGTATGCAGACAGAGGCTGTTAATGGAAGCTCAGAGCTTCGTTAACTATTATGAAGTTCTGGAGGTCAGCCCGCGCGCCAACTCGGCGGCGATCGAACACAGCTTCCGCCAGCTTGCCCGCCGCTATCACCCGGACAATCAGGTCACGGGAAATCGATCCAAGTTCGATTCGGTGGTGGCGGCGCACAAGGTCCTCAAGGATACGGTCAAGCGCGCCCAGTATCACGAGGAGCACAAGAACCACCTTCCCCCCTACTGGCCGTCGGCCGAGGAAGAAGCCGGCGGCGCCGACGTCAAGGTCGAGCTCAACGGAGCCGGCCATGGCGACGGCGGCTTCATCGACGGATCGGGCATCGATCGCGACGTCTCCATCCAGAACAGCATCCTGGTCCTGCTCTACCTGCGGCGCCGGCGGAACATCCGCGAGCCGGGCATGGGCGACGCCGAACTCGAGCGACTGACCGGTTGCCCGCCCGAGCACCTGGAGTTCCACATCTGGTATCTGAAGGCCAAGAACTGGATCGCCACTGGCGAGGACGGCCTGTTCGCCATCACCATCGACGGGGTCGATCGCGCGGCGCTGCTCTACCGCGAAGGCGCCGCCAAGCTGATCACCGATCAGAATAGGTCGACGCCGTCTTGACCCGGCCAGGTCTTGGCCTGACCGGCCCACGAAAAAGGCGCCGCCCTTGCGGACGGCGCCCTTCGATCTCGATCTGAATCTCGAGCCCTACTTGAGCTTGGTCGCCAGTTGACCGACCGCCGCGTCGATCAGCGGATCGGACTTCGCGCCCTTGATCCGCTCGGCCAGCACGCCTTCCGCCATCTGGGCGGCGAGTTCGGCGGCGGCGGCCTTGACCTCGGCGGACGCCTGGGCCTCGGCGTTGGAGATGCGCCGCTCGGCCAGTTCCTGGCGGCGCTTGATCTGCTCCTCCAGCTTGTCCTTGGCCTCGGCCTCCAGGCGCTTGGCCTCGGCCTCGGCGTTGGCCAGCATCTCGGCCGCCCGCCGCTCGGTCTCCTCGCGCTGGGCCTTCAGCGAGGCGAGCAGGGCCTGGGCCTCCTCGCGCAGCTTGCGGGCCTCGTCGAGCTCGGCCTGGATCTTGGCCGCCTTGGAGTCGAGCGCCTTGGCTGCGGCCTTGTGCACGCCCAGGACCAGCATCAGGGCGACGAACACCAGAAGGGCCAGGCCCGTCCAGAATTCGTATTCTTTCAGCAGTTCCATGGCCCTACCCTACTTCACCGTGGCGTGGACGGCCTCTGCCGCCACCGCCTCGCCGGTCAGCTTCTCGACGATGGCCTGGGCCGTCTCCACCGCGATGGCGGACACGTTGGCCATGGCCTGGTCGCGGGCGGCGCGGATTTCCGCCTCCGCCGCGGCGAGCCGCGCGTTGAGCTTGGCTTCCTCAGCCGACTGGCGTTCGGCGGCGTTGGCGGCCGCCTTGGCCTTGGCTTGGGCCGCCGTGCGCTGCGCCTTGGCGCGGGCGTCGGCGAGTTCGGCCTCGGCGGCGGCGGCCTGGGCCTCGGCCTCCTGCTTAAGCCGACGGGCGTCCGCGATGTCGCCCGAGATCTTGCCCTCGCGCTCGTCGATGGCCTTGCCGAGCTTCGGCAGGAGGACCTTCGACAGCACCAGGTACAGAACCAGGAAGATCAGCGCGAGCCAGACGACCTGTCCGCCCCACCACGTGGGGTCGAACTGCGGCAGACCGCCGGAAGCGCCGCCTTGAGCTTCCGTCGAAGCGCCGGTCGCCTGAGGATTCACCTGAGGCGCCGCGCCGTCCGGGCTCGGAGGGGAGTCGGCCATGGCCGCGGCTTCCTTCGGCTTAGACGAACAGGATGATGAAGGCGATCACGAGGGCGAAGATGCCCAGGGCTTCCGTGAGGGCCATGCCCAGGAACAGCATCGGGCGCTCGCCGGCGGCGGCCGAGGGGTTGCGCAGGGCGCCGTTCAGGTAGTTGCCGAACAGGATGCCGAGACCGATACCCGCACCGATCATGCCCAGCATGGCGAGGCCGGCGCCGATGTACTTGGCGGCTTGAGGTTCCATGGAAATGCTCCCCTTGGGATGTCTGGAAGTGGCTGGAAACGACGACGCCTAGTGGCCGTGGCCCAGGTTGACGACGTCGTTGAGGTACACGCACGCCAGCGCCGCGAAGACGAAGGCCTGCAGGAAACCGACGATGAGTTCGAGGGCGGTCAGGGCGACCACCATGAAGAACGACAGGGCGGAGGGGATCAAGGCGGCGTAGGCCACGCCCCCCTGCGTCAGGGCGAAACCACCCAGGGCCGCCACGAAGGCGCCGAAGATGGCCAGCACCACGTGCCCGCCGAGCATGTTGCCGAACAGTCGCAGCGTCAGGGTGACCGGGCGCACCAGGAAGGAGATGAACTCGATCACCACCAGGAACGGCAGGATCGCCACCGGCACGCCCGAGGGCACGAACAGCTTGAAGAAGCCGAGGCCGTTCTTGACGAAGCCGACGACGATCACCAGGCCGATGGTGATGATCGCCAGAGCGGCGGTCACCGCCACCTGCGAAGTCGGGGTGAACATGTGGGCCATGCCGAGGAAGTTCAGCAGGCCGAACATGTTCATGCACATGATGAAGGTGAACAGGGTGAACACGAAGGGGAAATACTTCCGGCCTTCGTGGCCGATCATCGACGAGGTCAATCCCTCGACCAGGCCATAGATGCTCTCGCCGACGGTCTGGAGCCGGCCAGGCACCACCTGCCCTTTGGCCGCGAGCACGAGGAACAGGCAGATCACCACGGCGGCGATCACCATGGCGACCACCGAGTTGGTGATCGACAGGTCGATCGCGAGCCCGCCCAGATGAAGCTTGGGCAGCTCGACCACCTTCTCGATGGCGAACTGGTGCAGCGGATCGATCGCAGCCATCGGTCCTTTGTCGTCCCTTCTGCGGGGCTCGGGCCCCGGCTAATCCTCGTTATCGTCGTCGAAGCCGACCGACTTCGCCGGTCCCTGCTCCTTCGACGCCTTGGCGGCCATGGCGCCCGCTTGGCGGACGATCACGAACACCGAAACCCCCAGCCCGATCAGCAAGCCGCAGATCATGCCCAGCGGGCTTGTGTGGACCACCTGGTCGAACAGCCAGCCGAAGCCGAGCCCGCCCAGAACCCCACCGATCAGCTCCGCCAGCAGGCGATAGCCGTCGCTGACCGAACGCGCGCCTTGATAGGCGTTTTTTTGCTCCCGGCCAGCCGTAAATTCGTCCAGCCTTCGGTCGAGGCGCTTGAGCGCCTCGTCGCGCGGTTCATCCGACTTGGGCATTGGGCGAACGACACGGTTTGACGACCGCGTGATCGCCGCGGCCCGGCCAGATCGCGGCGGAACCTATAGGCCCGGCCGCGAAGCGTCAAGTTTGCGCAAAACTGTCGTAAACAACTGAAATATCTACGACATTTTCACATGCCGCTCAGCCGGCGCTCGGACTCCATGATCCGGACGTCGGCGTCTGGGCCCCGCCGCCGCCGCCGGAACGCCGGCGACGCTTGGGGTTGGGGGCTCCGGCGCGACCTCTCGCCTCACCCCGCGCCTCGCCCCGAGCGTCACCCTGGGCGGCCTGTTGGCCGTCGTGCTGCACACGGCCCTTGCCGTGGCCGTGACCTTGGCCACCGCTCGGGCGGCCCTGGCCGTGGCGGGCGCCGCCGCGGCCCTGTGATTCGCCGCGGGGCCTGGCCTGCTTCTGGCCGTAGATCGGGTCCTCGCCCTTGCCGGCGTCCTTGGGCACCAGCTTGTCGGCCATGGCCGTGGCCTGGCCCAGGCGCGTGTCGTTACGCCGGTCGAACGACGGAATGGTCTGGCGGGTGACCTTCTGGATGTCCTTGAGCAGGCTGCGCTCATCGTCCGAGCACAGGCTGATGGCCATGCCGCTGGCCCCGGCCCGCGCGGTGCGGCCGATGCGGTGGACATAGGCTTCCGGCACGTTGGGCAGCTCGTAGTTGATCACGTGACTGACCGAGTCCACGTCGATGCCGCGCGCGGCGATGTCGGTGGCCACCAGGGCGCGGCAGGCGCCGGCCTTGAACGCCGCCAGGGCCCGCTCGCGCTGGGGCTGGCTCTTGTCGCCGTGGATCGACGACGCAGAGACGCCGGACGCCTCGAGGTAGCGCGCCACGCGGTCGGCGCCGCGCTTGGTGCGGGTGAACACGATCACCCGGTTCAGCGCCTTTTCGGCGAACAGCTCGGCCAGCAGCGCCCGCTTGCGCAGGGCTTCGACGAACAGCAGCGACTGCTCGACCCGCTCCACGGTGGTGGATTCGGGCGCCACGGACACCTTGGCCGGGTCCTTCAGCAGGTCGGCGGCCAGCTTGCCGATCTCGCTCGGCATGGTGGCCGAGAAGAACAGGTTCTGGCGGTGGGCCGGCAGCTTGGCGACGATCTTCTTGATCGGCAGGATGAAGCCGAGGTCGAGCATCTGGTCGGCTTCGTCGAGCACGAAGATCTCGGTTTCGCCGAGATAGCAGGTGTGCTGCTGCAGGTGGTCGATCAGGCGGCCGGGGGTGGCGACGAGCACGTCGACGCCGTTGGCCAGGGCCTTGATCTGCGGATTGATCTTGGCGCCGCCGAACACCACCGCGACGCTCACGCCCATGAAGCGGCCATAGGCGCGGAAGCTGTCGGCGATCTGGCTGGCCAGTTCGCGGGTGGGGCTGAGCACCAGCACGCGGCAGCCGCGGCGCGGCGGGCGCTGCTTGTCGGCGGCGAGCCGGTGCAGGATCGGCAGGGCGAAGGCCGCGGTCTTGCCGGTGCCGGTCTGGGCGATGCCCAACAGGTCCTTGCCTTCCATCACGGTGGGGATGGCCTGGGCCTGGATCGGCGTGGGCTGGGTGTAGCCTTCGGCGGCGAGGGCGCGCAGCAGGGGCTGGGCCAGGCCGAGGTCGGTGAATTGAGTCAAAGAATGATCTTTCAGATAGGCGAACGCGCAGCGCCGACCATCAGGTCGGGCCGCGAGGCCGCGGGAGATTGGGAAGCACCCCGCGTGAAGGGGGCGGTCTATGGCTTGAGGGCTAGAGCCCGCTCGACAGGTCTGGACCGTGACCGGTCCTCTCACGCACCTGGAGCGCCTCGACGTCGTTGGACGCCAGCCGTACATGGGGGCAAATCGGGCAAAAGTCAAAGACTATCGGTTTGGAAGCCTGCGGCAGACGCTTCCGCAGGACGCCGGCTGAAGCTATTCCAAAGTCTCGGGCACGGAGAATTGGATCATGGCGAAACTCGTCTTTGGCATGAACCAGTCGTTGGACGGCTACGTCGATCACCTTGAATTCGGGCCAGGCCCCACGCTGTTCCGTCACTTCATCGAGCTGGTGCGCGGCCTGACGGGCAGCGTCTACGGCCGTCGCATCTACGAGGTCATGAGCTATTGGGACGAAGACCGTCCCGAGTGGAACGCGGCCGAACGCGAGTTCGCGGCGGCGTGGCGGCGCCAGCCGAAATGGGTGGCGTCGCGCTCGCTGACGTCGGTCGGACCCAACGCCACCCTGCTCGGCGAGGACCTCGAGGGGGAGATACGTCGGCTGAAGACCGACCACGCCGGCGAGATCGATGTCGCGGGCCCGGAGCTGGCGCGAAGTCTGACCGACCTTGGCCTCATCGACGAATATCGGCTCTACCTGCACCCCGTCGTGCTGGGCCGCGGCAAGCCGTTCTTCGCCGGTCCCCGCCCTCCGCTCCGCCTTGTGGCGAGCGAGCGCATCGGCGAAGAGGTGATCCGGTTGACCTACGTTCCGGCCTGAACGGCGGCCGAACCCGGGGGGGCTGTGGAGGGTATGCCAGGCGGACCGAGGGCGTTTGTCGCCCGCTACTTCTACCTCGCCATGGCCGTGCTATTGGCGTGGATCGTCTGGTACGGCTTCTCCCACACCATCGAGGAGAACCTGTTCCACGGCTCCTTCCCGCGTCCGCGGGTGCTCTATGTCCATGCGGCGGTGTTCGGCGGGTGGATGGTGCTGCTGGTGGTGCAGACGGGCCTCGTCGCCCTGCTGCGCAAGCGGCGATGGCACCGCTGGCTCGGCTGGCTCGGCGTCGCCATGGCCTGCGCCATGCCGGTGCTGGGGACGTGGAGCGCCATCCGCATGACGCATCTGCGCTACGGCTTCGGCGATCTCGACGCCGTGGCGTTCCTGATCCTGGCCTTCAACGACATGGCCGCCTTCGCCGCCCTGATGGCCGCCGCCATCCTGCTGCGCAACCGGGACAACGAGGCGCACAAGCGGCTGGTGCTGATGGCCGCCACCCTGATCTGCGTGGCCGCCCTGACCCGCTTCCCGCCCTGGCTGCCGGCGCCCGAGCACGGCGTCTGGTCCTACTACCTCTACGCCGATCTCCTGGTGGCCCTCGGGCTGGCGCGCGACCTCGTGGTCTGCCGCCGGCCCCACTGGGTCTACCGCCGCGTCTTCCCCGCCGTGATCGCCCTGCAGGCGCTCGCCAACGCCGTCTACATGACCCGCCCCAAGCCCTGGATGGACTTCGCCCTGCAGTTGATCGGCTAGGCCTTGCGCCCGCCGCGGCTGTGGTTACCTTGCGCAAGCAATTCGGCCCCGGAGACGGGTGACCAGAGGAAGGAAACCACCTTGAAGAGCACGCCCGTCCTGGCCGGCCTGATCGCCGCCGCCTTCGCCACCGTCGCCCTCGCCCAGGCCCCGGCCCCGGCCGCCGGCGGCGCCCGCCCCGCTCCGCCCGCCTTCGTCCCCGAGAAGGACCCGAGCAAGGTCCGCGATGGCGCCTATGTGGTCGAACCCGACCACACCCGGACGATGTTCGGCATCTCGCACAAGAGCTTCACCACCTTCTACGGCGAGTTCCGCGACCTCACCGGCAGCCTCAACCTCAACGTCAAGAACCCCACGGCATCGACGCTCGAGATCCACATCCCGGTCAAGACCATCTCCACCCAGATCGACCATCTCAACGAGGAACTGCGGCACAAGCCGTGGCTGGACGCCGACACCTGGCCGGAGATGACCTTCAAGTCGACGGCGGTGAAGGTGACCGGCCCCGGGACCGCCGACGTGACCGGCGATTTCTCCTTCCACGGCCAGACCCATCCGCTGACCCTGCACGTCAAGTTCAACGCCGCCGGCGTCGACCCCAACGACAAGTACTATGTAGCCGGCTTCACCGTGACCGGCGCCTTCAGCCGCAAGGCCTGGGGCTTCTCCACGGGCGAGCCGATGATCGGCGACGACATCGACCTGAACATCCAGGCCGCCTTCAAGAAGCCGGCCTGACGCCATGACCCCGGCCGGAGCGGACATCACCGGGCGCTGCCTTTGCGGCGCCGTCCGCTTCCGGTCGACGGCGGCGCCGATCACCGCGCGCTACTGCTGGTGCCGCGACTGCCAGCGGTTCGCCGCGGGGAACGCCACGGTCAATGTGGTGTTCGCCCGGCCCGCGGTGACGATCGAGGGCGAAACCTCGGCCTATGACAGCGTCGCCGACAGCGGCTCGCCGATGCGCCGAAGCTTCTGCCCCCAATGCGGAACCCCGCTCTTCAGCGAAGCCCTGTCGCGGCCGCATCTGATCATCGTCCGCGCCGGCGCCCTGGACGACCCGAACCTCGCCGCACCCGCCGCCGCCATCTGGACCTCCAGCGCCCCGCGCTGGGCCTGTATCGACCCTGACCTCGAGCAGTTCCCCGCTCAGCCGCCGCCGAGCTGAACCTTGGCGCAGACCAGGCTTGGCCGCACCGCACGGATGGGCTAAACAGGCCCCTCGTCCGAGGTGACTCCCATGCGCCCCCTGCGCCCGCTCTCTTCGATGATGATTACCACCCGCCATATCGGACGGGGGCGATCCCGCGCGGCCTGAACGCCGCCCCGATCGCGAGACTTGCACCCCGCTCCGGCCAGGACGCGGGGTTTTTCATGACCTTCTCCGGCCGGCGCCCCATCCCCAGGAGAAGACCAGTGTCCCAAGCTCTTCCGCTCAAATTCTTCGCCGCCGCCACGGGCGACTTCGTGGCGGCCAACGCGCCGTTCCGGCTGGAGGCCAAGGTCTCCAGTTCCGACGGCATGCCCCTGCTCTGCGCCATCGAGGCCGCGCTCGGCCAGGCGCTGACGCGGCCAGCCACCCAGGAACTGGTCTGGCTGAACGGCGCGCCCGCCACCGGCGCGCACGTGCTGCAGCTCAAGGCCTTCGGCCCGGAAGGCGTCCTGCTGGCCGAAGCCCGCCACGAATTCTAGACGCGGCCCCTACCAGACGAGCGGCAGGACGGCCCGACGCGACTTGCGGAATTCGTCGTAGGCGCCTCCGAACTGCTCGGTCAAGGCGCGCTCCTCCACGTGGATGCGGAAGGCGATGGCCAGGGTCGGCAGCAGCGCCATGGCCGCCAGCGAAGCCCAATTGCCGAGCGCCAGCCCCAGGCCGACCAGGCTGGCGATCGAGCCGGTATAGGCGGGGTGCCTCAGCCAGCGGTAGGGGCCGGCGGTGACCAGCCGGTGGGTCTCCTGCACCACCACCGAGGTGCGGAAGAAGGCGCCGAGCGTCCGGATCGCCCACAGGCTGAAGGCCATGCCGCCCCAGATCAGCCCGATCCCCGCCCACGACAGGGCCGGCTGCAGCACGGCGATGCCGAGCTCGGGCAGGCGGAACACCGCCTGGAAGGCGATGATCAGCGCCGCCGGGATGGCGATGACGAAGCCGAAGAAACTGCCGCGGTCGGCGGTGCGGCCGGAAAAGCGCCGCCGGTCGCGGCTCATCACCCACAGCTCCATCGCGAACCAGGCGCCGTAGCTGGCCCACAGCACGCTCGCCGGGATCGATAGCCTCTGTTCCACGACGCCCTCCCCACGGGCGCCCAGAAGGTCGAATAACACAGGTCGCCGTCAAGCCCGCCTGAAGGCCAGCGGCCGCACTTGCATTCACCGGACCGCTCATAGCCCTTCAACAGGGCCATCAGCCCCTGCCGCGACTTGGGGTCGGCGGGTTCCTCGACGAAATCGACGAACGTCCAGCGGCCGCCGACGAACGCCACGTCGGCCTGGGCGGCCGGATTGCGGACGTCCCTGGCCTTGGCCTCCTTGACGTCGACCGACACCCGGAATCCCTGGGCCGTCTTCTCGACCTTGCCGATCCCACAGGCTCCGGGAGTGTCCTGGGTTTCGAGGAGCGGATCCCAGTCGAGCCCGACGACCACCCGGCATTTGCTGGCGGCAGCGCAGCCCTCCTCCAGCAGCCGCTTCAGCTCGGGCGAGAACGACTCCGGCTTCCGTTGGATGGCGCCGCTGAAGCCGAACCCGGCGCCGGCCGCCTACTGCGCCGCCAGGGCCTCCGCCTGGCGCAGATCCACCGACACCAGCTGCGACACGCCGCGCTCGGGCATGGTCACGCCGAACAGGCGGTCCATCCGCGCCATGGTCACCGGGTTGTGGGTGATGGCGATGAAGCGCGTCTGGGTGCGCTGGCGCATCTCGTGCAGCATGTTGCAGAAGCGGTCGACGTTGGCGTCGTCGAGCGGGGCGTCGACCTCGTCGAGCACGCAGATCGGCGCCGGATTGGCCAGGAACACGCCGAAGATCAGGGCGGCCGCGGTCAGGGCCTGCTCGCCGCCCGACATGAGCGACATGGCCGCCAGCTTCTTGCCAGGCGGACAGGCGAAGATCTCCAGCCCCGCCTCCAGAGGGTCGTCGTTCTCCACCAGGCGCAGCTCGGCCTCGCCGCCGCCGAACAGAGCCTGGAACAGGGTCTTGAAGTGCTCGTGGATCACCTCGAAGGCGGCCAGCAGGCGCTCGCGGCCCTCGGCGTTCAGCTCCTCGATGCCCTGGCGCAGGCGCGCCACCGCGCCCGACAGGTCGGCCTGCTCCAGCCTCAGCCCCTCCAGGCGGGTGGCGTACTCCAGCGCCTCCTCCTCGGCGCGCAGGTTGACCAGGCCGAGCGCGTCGCGCTCGCGCTCCAGCCCCCGCAGATGCTGCTCCACGCGCGACGGGTCGGCCGGGATGGCGGCGGCCTCCTCCTGCAGGCGGCGGCCAAGCTCGGGCGGCTCGACCTGGGTCTGCTCGCGGATGTCGGCGGCGATCTCGGTCAGGCGCTCGCGGGCGGCGTCGAGCCGCGCCTGCAGCGCCGCCTTCTGCTCGCGCGCCTCGCCGGCGGCGTGGTCGGCCTGGCGCGTGGCGCGGTCGGCTTCGGCCAGCACGCCCTCGGCCTGGGCCAGGGCGTCGGCGGCCTTGGTGCGGCGCGCCTCGGCCAGGGCGAAGTCGTCGAGCAGCTTGGCCTTGCGCCCGATCAGGGCCTGGGGCGCCTCGCGGGCGGCCAGGAGCGCGCGCTCGACCTTGGTCCGCTCCTCGGCCAGGACCTCGGTGCGCTTGCGCGCGGCGGCCTGGCGCTTGGCCCAGTCGTCATGGTCCTTGCGCACGCCCTCCAGGCGCCGCTGGCGGCCCTCGCGCTCTCGCCGCTCGATGTCGAGCTCCGAGCGGACGTGCTGGGCGGCCTCGCGCGCGGCGGCCGCGACGTTGCGGGCGTCGGCGATCGGCGAGGTGAGGATCTCGACGCGGGCCCGTTCCTGGGCCTCGGCCTCGACCGCCTCCAGCAGCTTGCCGGCCTCGGCGCGCTCGCCCTCGAAGCGGGCGATGGTTTCATCCAGCGACTGGGCGCGGGCCTCGCGCCGCGCCGTCTCCCGCGCCAGGGCGTCGAGCTGGTCGCGAGCGGCGCCCAGCGCCCGCTCGGCGTCCGGCGGCGCCTTGCGCGCGGCGGCCACCGCATGCTCGGCGGCGCGCAAGGCTTCGGCGGAAATCCTGTGCAACTCCACGTCCTTGGCGGCGGCCGGCGCCTGCACATCGATCTCGGCCTCCAGCTCGGCCAGGCGCGTCTTCTGGGCCATGCGCACCGCCGCCGGGCGAGGCGCCTCGGCCCGCGAGACGAAGCCGTCCCAGCGCCACAGGTCACCCTCCCTCGACACCAGCCGCGCGCCCACCGGCAGGCCCTTGGCCAGGCGGTCCCCGTCGCCCCGGTCGACGAGGCCCACATAGGCCAGCCGCGCGGCCAGCGCCTGCGGCGCCTTGACCAGGGCCAGCAGCGCCTTCACGCCCTCCGGCCAGGCCGGCGGCTGCGCCTCCGCCCCGCCCCAGAAAGCCGGCGCCTTGGCGTCGAGCGCCGCGTCGAGATCGTCGCCGAGGGCCGCGGCGATGGCCGCCTCCAGGCCGCGTTCGGGCGACACCTGGTCCGCCGCCCTGGCGAAGCCGCCCTTCATCTGCGGCGCGGCCACCTGGGCCAGGGCGCGGGCCTCGGCCTTTAGCCGGCTGAGCTGGTCCTCGGCCTTGCGCGAGGCGTCGCGGGCGGCGGCCTCGGCCCGGGCCAGGTCGCCCCGCTCGGCTTCGGCGGTCTCCAGGGCCGCGCGGGCGGCGCGCAGGGCTTCCAGAGCGGCCTCGAAGCGGACCTTGGCCTCGGCTGCCTTGGGGTCCTCGGCGGGGCCGAGGCCGGCGCGGTCGGCCTTGGCGGCGTCGAGCGCCCTCTGGCTACGGGCGAGGCGCTGGCGGGCCTCCTCCAGGCGGGCGGCGGCGGCCCGACGCTCCGCCTCCTGGGCGGCGGCCAGGGCGGCCAGGCGCTCGACCTCGGCCTCGGCCTTGGCCCGCTGCGACTCCGCCGCCATCCAGGCGGCCTCCAGCTCGGGCAGGCGCTCGGGGGCGGCGGCGATCTCGGCCTCCAGCCCCTTGATCTCGGCCTCCAGCCGGCCGAGCGCGGCCTCGGCGTCCTGGGTGATATGGGCCTCGCGGGCGGCGTCGGCGTCGATGCGCTGCAGCTCGCTGGTGAGCCGCGCGACCTCGGCCTCGGCCTGTTCGGCCTCGCGCTCCAGCCGGTCCTTCTCGATGGCCAGGCGGTGCAGCACCGCGGCGGCCACCGCCTCCTCCTCGCGCAGGGGCCGGATCGCCTCCTGGGCCTTCAAGGCCTTCTCCGCGGCGACCGCGGCGGCGCGTTCGGTCACTTCCACCGAGCCGGACGCCTCGCCCGCCTCGGCCTCGGCCTTGTCCTTGGCGCGCAGGGCCTCGCTCCAGCGGGCGAACAGCATGGCCGATTGCAGCATGCGGATTTCGGCGGCCAGGCGCTTGTACTTCTCCGCCGCCCGCGCCTCGCGCTTGAGCCGGCCAAGCGTAGTGTCGAGCTCCTTGGACACGTCGTCCAAGCGCACCAGGTTGGCCTCGGCGGCCCGCAGGCGCAGCTCGGCCTCGTGGCGGCGGGTGTGCAGGCCCGAGACCCCGGCCGCCTCCTCCAGGATCATGCGCCGGTTCTGCGGCTTGGCGGCGATCAGCTCGGAGATCTGCCCCTGGCGCACCAGGGCCGGGGAGTTGGCCCCGGTGGAGGCGTCGGCGAACAGCAGCTGCACGTCGCGCGCGCGCACCTCGCGCCCGTTGACGCGGTAGGTCGAGCCGTCGCCCTTGTCGATGCGGCGCCCCACCTCCAGCACCGGGTGGTCGTTGAACTGGGCCGGCGCGGTGCGGTCGGAATTGTCGATGGTGAGGGCGACCTCGGCGTGGTTGCGCGAGGGGCGCGTGCCGGAGCCGGCGAAGATCACGTCCTCCATCCCGCCGGCGCGCATGGCCTTGGCGGAATTGGCGCCCATCACCCAGCGCAGGGCTTCCAGCAGGTTCGACTTGCCGCAGCCGTTCGGCCCGACGATCCCGGTCAGTCCCGGCTCGATGCGGAACTCGGTGGGATCGACGAACGACTTGAACCCCGAAAGGCGCAGCCGCAGGAAGTGCACGGCGCTGGGTGCCTCCCTTACTTCTTCTCGGCGTCGGCGATGGCCTTGTCGAGCTGGGCCAGGGTCTGCTCGCCGACCAGCTTCTGGCCGTTGACGATGAAGGTCGGCGTGGAGTCGATGCCGTCCTTGCCCGCCGCCTCGACGCGCGCGTTCAGCGCCTTGAGCTGGGTCTGGTCGCCGATGCAGCTGTTGAACTGGGCCTCGGTCATGCCCAGCGACTGGCCGATCCGCCAGAGGCCGCCGCGCAGGTCGCCGGAGGTGAAGATCTGCTGCTGGGCGTGGAAGATCTCGTCGGTCACGGCGAAATACTTGTCCTTGCCCGCGCACCGCGCCAGCAGGAATCCGGCCGCCGCCAGGGCCTGCTCGGCTTGGCCGCCGACCAGCATCTCGTGCAGCACGTAGTGCACCTTGCCGGTGTCGATGTACTTGGCCTTGAAGGCCGGGAAGACGTCGTTGTTGAAGGCGGCGCAGTGCGGACAGGCCACCGAGGCGTACTCGGCCACCAGCACCTTGGCCTGCGGGTTGCCCATGGTCATGTCGTCGGGACCGGGGGCGCCCACGGCGCCGCCGGACTTGTTGCAGGCGGCGAGGGTCGCCAGCATGGCGGCGGCGATCACGAGACGGCGGCTGAGACGGGCCATGAGCATTCCCTGACAGGCGGCCGGCCCCGGAGGGTCCCCGAGGGCCGATTGACGAGTTAAGCGCGATTCCCCGCGCGGTGCGCGCGGCCGAAAGATCGCGGCTTGCGAGGAAGCCTGTCCCGGCTCCGCTGTCAATCGCGCCGGAGCACTTGGCGCGGCGTCGCTACTTGGCCAGCTGCTTGTCGATGGCCGCGGCCAGCTGCTCGTAGGATTGCTCGCCCACCAGCTTGGCGTCGCCGATCACGAAGGTGGGCGTGCCCTGGATGCCGTCCTTGTCGGCCTGGGCGACGCGGTCGTTCAGGCCCTTGACCGCTTCCTCGCCCATGCAGGCGTTGATCTTGTCCTTGTCCAGGCCGTACTTGGCCCCGATCTTCAACAGGCCGCCCGGCAGGTCGCCGCTGTCGTAGATCGCCTGCTGCTGGCGGAACACGTCGTCGAGCAGGGCGAAGTAGTTCTTGTCGCCGCCGCAGCGCGCCATCATGAAGGCCGTGCCGGCGAACGGCACCGGATCGGTCAGCATCTCGCGGAACACGTACCGCACCTTGCCGGTGTCGATGTAGGCCTTCTTCAGCTGCGGCAGCACGTCGTTGTTCATGTGCGCGCAGTGCGGGCAGGCGGCCGAGGCGTATTCGATCACCGTCACCTTGGCCTTGGGATCGCCCATCACCTCCTCGGGGGCCAGCGACACCTTGGCGGCCGAGGCCGGCGCGGCGGCGGAGGCGCCGGACGAGGTCTTGGGCGCGGGGGCGGGCGCGCTCGCGGAGGCCGAGGACGAAGCGCTCGCCGGAGCCGCCGACGAGGCGGCGTGCAGGCCGAGGGCCGCCGCGAAGGCGAAGGCGACCAGGGCGATGCGGCGATCAGGGGCCATGCGGGACCATCCGTAAAAAGAGCGCCTAGTAGGGGCTAAGCGGCGCCAACGTCAACGTGACTCACTCAACGCTCGTGCTCGGCCCTCAGCACTTCGCGGCCGAGTTTGAGCAGCGCCTGCTTCAGCGGTCCGTCCGCCGCCTTGGCCAGTCCCTGTTCCAGCGCCGCCTCGTCGGCGGCGTCCAGAGGCCGCGCCCTGCGCCGTCGGGCCTGGGCCGCGCGACTTTCGGCGGCGGCCGCCGCCGGCGGCTTGACCCGACCTTGGACGATACGCAGCCGCGCCACCTGGCCCTCGCCGAGGTAGAGGTTGACCCGCGCCAGCAGTTCGGGCGCCTGGTGCTGGATCAGGGCGGCGGCCGGGCCGTCGACCTTCAGCTCCAGGGTGGCCCCGCCGGTGCGGCTCTTGACCAGCTTCACCGGCTCGGTGCGGGCGGCCAGGGTCTCGCCGGCGATTTCGCGCCAGCGCGCGCGCAGCACATCCGGCCCCTGGCCGAACTTCGCCTCGAGCCCCTTGAGCAGCTGGGTCAGCTTCCTGCCCGCGGGCGGCGGTCCCCGGCGCGCGGGCCGGGTGCGGCGCTCGGCGAGGATGCGTGCGGTCTCGGCGGGCGTGGGCAGGCGGCGAGGCATGGCTAACTCTAGCCGATCGGGGGTCAAGCCCGCTACACAGGCGTCGTGCTCAGCGTCACAGACCTCCGCCGCCGGCTCCTTGACTGGTACGACGACAACGCCCGCGTCCTGCCCTGGCGCGTCGGCCCGGCCGAGCACGCGCGCGGCGCCCGCCAGGACCCCTACAAGGTGTGGCTGTCGGAGGTGATGCTGCAGCAGACCACCGTGCCGCACGCCACCCCATACTTCCTCGACTTCACCCGCCGCTGGCCCCGGGTGAGCGACCTCGCCGCCGCGCCGGACGCCGAGGTGATGGCCGCATGGGCCGGGCTCGGGTACTACGCCCGCGCCCGCAACCTGCTGGCCTGCGCCCGCGCCGTGGCCGAGCACCACGGCGGGGTGTTCCCCGACACCGAGGCGGGCCTGCTTGCCCTGCCCGGCGTCGGCGCCTACACCGCCGCGGCGGTGGCGGCCATCGCCTTCGACCGGCCGACCAACGTGGTCGACGGCAATGTCGAGCGGGTGATGTCCCGGCTCCACGCCGTCGAGGCCCCGCTGCCGCGCGCCAAGCCCGAGCTCAAGGCCCTGGCCGCCAAGCTGGTCGCCGCCGAACGGCCGGGCGACTGGGCCCAGGCCCTGATGGACCTCGGCGCCACCCTCTGCCGGCCCAAGCAGCCCCTGTGCGACCGCTGTCCGGTGGCGGCGGCGTGCCTGGCGCGGGCCAAGGGCGCGCCGGAGACCTATCCCCGAAAGGACGCCAAGGCCGAGCGGCCGCGCCGGCGCGGCGTCGCCTATGTGCTGACCCGGGGCGACACGGTCGGCCTCGTGCGCCGCCCGGACAGGGGCCTGCTCGGCGGCATGCTGGCCCTGCCCACCAGTGACTGGGGCGAGCGGCCCGCCGCCCTGGCCGGAGCGCCCGTGCAGTCCGGCTGGCGCAGCGCCGGTTCGATCGAGCACGTCTTCACCCACTTCGCCCTGACGTTGGAGGTGATGCGCGCCGAGGGCGAGGCCGAGGACCTGATCTGGACCCCCGTGGACGAGGCGGCCCGCGCCCTGCCGAGCGTGTTCCTCAAGGCCCTCAGGCAGGGGCTGAACGGCCTGCTGTAGGCGCCGGCGGCGGAAAAAATTCGGTTTTCGCCGATTCTACTGTGAAGCCATGGGGTGGAATGCCGCGCGGCGACGTCACTCCAATAGGTTGTAACTTGGCCATTGGCAGCGCAGCACATGAACGCAGCCGCGATCGTCGTCTCCGCCCTGTTCGCCCTCGGCATGATGGGCGTGGCGCTCGCCGTCCTGGTTAGGGGCGCGCACGAAACCTCGAACACCCCGCGCTCGTGGCCGGCCTGGCCTCCGACCAGGCTGAGCTAGGCGAAGCCCGGCGGCGGGCGTAGCATCCCGCGATCATCGCGCCGCAGGAGGCGACGAATGGCGGGCAGGCTTTCCCGACCCGATCGCAGGCTGGTGCTGGCCGTCTGCCTTTCCGTGGTCGCGACGCCGGCCCTCGGAACGCCCCCGCTTCGGGACGACTCAGCGTTTCATCAAGAACAGAACGAGAACTTCAGCCCGCGCGGGCCCGTCCGAACTTCTCCCAGGCGTCCTTGATCACCTGCTTGGTCTTGGGCCATTCGACCCGCGCGATGGCCTCGGCCACCGGCCAGAAGCGGGCGTCCACCGCGTCGTCGCCGGCCACCGGCTCCCCTTCCAGCCAGCGGGCGGCGTAGTCGATCAGCACATAGTGGCGCTCGTCGCCGAAGAAGCCGTCGATCACGTCGACCAGGCCCAGCAGTTCGGCGCGCACCCCGGTCTCTTCCATAAGCTCGCGCAGGGCGCAGGCCTTCACCGCCTCGTTCCATTCCAGCCGCCCGCCGGGGATGCTCCAGTCGCCCATGCGCGGCGGCTTGCCCCGCCGGATCAGCAGCACCTCTTCGCCCCGGAAGCAGATCACCCCCACGGTGGGGACGGGCGTCGTCCCGCCCTGCCCCGTCACAAGAAGGCCTTGCCGAGGTCGACGGTGGACTGCTCGCCCACCTGATCCAGATGCGCCTTAAGCCACTCGTCAGCGGCCGCCCGCCCACGCTTCTTGAGGTCCTGAAGGAAGTACCAGTCGGTGTTGAACTTGGACGGCAGGTTCAGGTCGCTGAGCCGCCCGTCGGCCGAGATCATGTGGAAGCGCAGGGCCATGTAACCGGGCCCCGCCTTCAGGCGGCCGCGCTTGATCAGGTCCTGCACCACGGCCACGGCCCTCAGTTCAGCCGCCACCGAGGCGTTGAAGGAGATCTCGTTCAGCCGATCCATGATCTCGGAGGTGGTCTTGGGCGTCTTCTTGGCCTCGAGCGGATTGAGCAGGCACAACAGCACGTCGCGCGCCGCGCATTCCACCAGCGGCCAGATCGGCGGATTGGCCAGGTAGCCCCCGTCCCAATAGGGGACCCCGTCGATCTCCACCGCCTGGAACACGTCCGGCAGACAGCCCGAGGCCATCACGTGCTCGGGCGTCAGTTCGGCGGCGCGGAACACCTTGGCCTCGTTGGTCAGCACCGCCGTGGCCGAGATGTACAGGTCGATTCCGGATTGTTCGCGGATCGCCTTGAAGTCGATCAGGTCGCGCAGGATGTCGCGCAGCGGGTTGAGGTTCAGTGGGTTGAAGTCGTAGGGCGAGACGGTGACCTGGGAGGTCAGGGCCTCCATGTACTTGTAGGCCGGGTTGTTGGTGAACCAGTCGGTGGCGAGGTTGGCCACCAGGTTCTCGCCGAACACGCCGCGCGTGCCGCCCTGGCTGACGGCGCGCCAGAAGGCTTCGAGCTTCTTGCGCGCGCCCTCCTCCCCGCCTTCGACAAGGCCCGAGACCAGGGCCACGGCGTTCATGGCTCCGGCCGAGGCCGCGGTGATGGACTTGATCTCCAGCCCGCCGAATTCGAGCAGGCGGTCGAGCACACCCCACTGGAACGCGCCGTGCGCGCCGCCGCCCTGCAGGGCGAGGCTGACGGGCTTGGCCGTGGGCGTCGGCGCGGGCCGGCGGACGAGCTTCACGTCAGGCTGCCGTCCAGCCGCCGTCGATCGACAGGCCGGCGCCGTTCACCGACGCGCCCGCGTCCGACACGAGGTAGAGCAGAAGGCCCGCGATCTCGCCGAACTCGACGAACTTCTTGGTCGGCTGGGCTGCCAGGATCACGTCCTTCATCACCTGCTCGGGAGTGATGCCCCGCGCCTTGGACTGGTCGGCGATCTGGGCCTCGACCAGGGGCGTTCGCACATAGCCGGGGCAGATGGCGTTGCAGGTGATGTTGTGCTCGGCCACCTCCAGGGCGACGGTCTTGGTCAGGCCGAGGACGCCGTGCTTGGCCGCCACATAGGCCGACTTGAACGGCGAGGCGACCAGGGCGTGGGCCGAGGCCAGGTTCACGATCCGCCCACGCCCCTGAGCCTTCATGATCGGCACGGCCGCACGGATCGCGTGGAAGGCCGAGGACAGGTTGATGGCGATGATCTGGTTCCACTTGTCGATCGGGAAGTCCTCGATCGGCGCCACGTGCTGCACCCCGGCGTTGTTGAGCAGGATGTCGAGCCGGCCGAACTCGCGCCTGGCGAAGTCGACCATGTCGGCGATCTCCTCGGGCTTGGTCATGTCGGCGCCGTGGTACTTGATCTCCACGCCGTAGGCGTTGGCGATCTCGGCGCGCTCGGTCTCGATGGTGTGGGGGTCGCCGAAGCCGTTGATCACGACGTTGCAGCCCTGCTCGGCGAGGGCCTTGGCCATGGCCTGGCCGATGCCGCTGGTGGATCCGGTGACGATGGCCACCTGGCCCCGAAGGTCGGACATGACGCGGACTCCCTGCTCTTGATGCTGCAACGCAACATAGTCCGGGCGACGGCGCGCCGCTAGGCTAGGCGGCGAACGAAAACCCAATCCTCGTCGGTGGAGGCCGCCAAGTCGAAGGCGTAGCCCGCCGCCGTGAAGGCCTTCAGTCCCTCGGCGCGGTCGATGCGCTCTTCGATGGCGAAGCGGGCCATCATCCCCCGCGCCCTCTTGGCGTAGAAGCTGATGACCTTGGCCGGCTCCTCGCCCTTCAGCTCCTTGAAGTGGCAGTTGACCACCGGCAGCTTCAGCGCCTCGCGATCCACCGCGCCGAAATATTCCTGGCTGGCCAGGTTCACCAGCACCGGCTCGCCCGCCCCCTCCGCCGCCTCGTTGAGCGCCACCGAGATGCGCGGCCCCCAGAAGTCGTAGAGCGAGGCGCCGCGCCGGGTCTTCAGCCGCGTGCCCATCTCCAGGCGATAGGGCTGGATCAGGTCGAGCGGGCGCAGCAGGCCATACAGACCCGAGAGGATGCGAAGCCGCTTCTGGGCGAAGGCGAGGCCCGGCTTGTCGAGGGTGCGGGCCTGCAGGCCGTCGTAGACGTCGCCGTCGAAGGCCATGGCCGCCTGCACCCCGTCCTCGCTCTGCGGATCGAAGGCCTGGAAGCGCTCGTAGTTGAGCTGGGCCAGGGCGTCGGAGATGTCCATCAGCCGCTTGAGGTTGGCCTTGGTCAGCTTGCGGGTGACCTTGGCCAGTTCGGCGATGTCGCCGCTCATGGCGGGGCCGGTGGCCGGGACGTGCGGATCGGGCCGGGTGAAGTCGAGCGACTTGGCGGGGGAGATGACCATCAACATGACGGCGCGACCTTAGCCGTCGCGCCGCGCCAGACAAGGCGGCCGACGCGCCTGTACACAGGACTCAGAAAAGGACCCTGGGATTCATGATCCGCTTGGGGTCGAGCGCCCGGCGCAGGGCGCGCATGGCCTCGACCTCGACCGGCGACTTGTAGCGCAGGGCCTCGGCGGTCTTCATGGCGCCCAGGCCGTGCTCCGCCGAGATCGAGCCGCCCAGCGAGGCGACGATGTCGTGCACCGCCTCGGCCCCCGTGTCGCGGTCGCGGTCGAAGGCGACCCCGTCGCCGCCCTCGGGCTGGGCGATGTTGTAGTGCAGGTTGCCATCGCCCACGTGGCCGAAGGCGCAGATGCGCGCGCCGGGCCAGCGGGCCAGCAGGGCGGCGTCGGCCCGGGCCAGGAATTCCGGGATCTTGGACACCGGCACCGAGATGTCGTGCTTCCAGTTCACCCCCTCGGGCTTCTGCGCCGCCGACAGGTCCTCGCGCAGGCGCCACATGGCCTTGGCCTGGCCCTCGCTCTGGGCCAGGGCCGCGTCGCCGATCAGGCCGTCCTCGAGGGCCCCGGCCAGCAGCCGCTCGATGGCCCGCTCGGCCGCCCCTGCCTCGCCCGAGGCCGTCTCCACCAGCACGTACCAGGGCCACGGGTCCTGCAGCGGCTCGCGCACGCCGGGGATGTTCTTCAGGGCGAAGCCGACGCTGACGCGCGACATCAGCTCGAAGGCCTCGACCGCCCCACCGCTCTCATACTTGGCCCGCTCCAGCAGGGCGATGGCCGCCTCCGGCGTCGTCAGGCCGGCGATCGCCACCGCGCGGGAGACCGGCACCGGGAACAGCTTCAGGCTCGCCGCCGTGACCACCCCTAGCGTCCCCTCGCCCCCGATCAACAGCTGCTTCAGGTCGTAGCCGGTGTTGTCCTTGCGAAGCCGCTTCAGCCCGCCGAACACCTCGCCGTTGGGCAACACCGCCTCGATGCCCAGCACCAGGTCGCGCATGGTCCCATAGCGCAGCACCGCCGTGCCGCCGGCGTTGGTGGAGATCAGGCCGCCGACGGTGCACGAGCCTTCCGAGGCCAGGCTCAGGGGAAAGAAGCGGTTCGCCGCCGCCGCCGCCTTGTGCACCTCGGCCAGGGTCACTCCGGCTTCGGCCACGAGCACGTCGTCGAGCGGCGTCACCTCGCGCACCGCCCTCATCCGCTCCAGCGACAGCAGAATCTCGCCCTGCGGCGTCTGGCCGGCCACCAGACCCGTATTGCCGCCCTGGGGCACGAGCGGCGTTCCGGTCTCGAAACAGACCCCGACCACCGCGGCCACCTGCTCCACCGTGCGCGGCAGGGCCAGCAGCGGCGTGGTTCCCGTCCAGCGCCCGCGCTCCTCCACCAGCTTGGGCGCGAGGCGGCCCGGGTCCTGGCTCCAGCCGCCCTCGCCGAGGACGGCCTTCAGGCGAGAGACGACATCTGCGGGGACGGAAGCGGTCATGGCGTCCATATAGCCTCGGCTATCCCACGAACCCAGCGGCCCGCCGCAGCCGGTCGTTGACCGCCTCGCCAAGGCCGGTCTCGGGCACCGGCGCCACCGCGATGCCCGTGGGCTGCAGGCGGTCGGCGGCGCGCAGGCGCGAGAACAGCCGCTGGGCCGCCTCGCGCACGTCGCCGGAAGGGCTGAGGCTGAGCGCGTCGTCGACCCCGTCGCCGAAGCGCAGAAAGGCTTCGCCCGGCTCGCCCGCCGTGGCGTTGAGCCGGATCGGCGCCTCGGGGGCATAGTGGCGCAGCAGCCGGCCGGGCGAGCGCCGGGCGTCGTCCTCGGCCTCGGCGAGCGGCCCGACCACGGCCTCGATGGCCTCGCGCGCCAGACCGCCGGGACGCAGCAGCCGCAACGGGCCGTCGAGGACCGCCACCACCGTGGACTCCAGTCCCACCGGGCAGGCGCCGCCGTCGAGCGAGGCCTGCACCGCCCCCCCGGTCTCGTCCAGGGCGTCCTGCAGCGTCGTCGGGCTCGGCCGCCCCGAGCGGTTGGCGGAGGGCGCACAGAGCGGCCCCCCGAACGCCTCCAGCAGGGCCTGGGCCAGCGGATGGCGCGGCGCGCGCACCGCCACGGTGTCGAGCCCGGCCCGCGCCAGGTCGCATACGGCCGCCTCGTCGGTGACCGGGACGACCAGGGTCAGGGGGCCCGGCCAGAAGGCCTCGGCCAGCCTTCGCGCCCGTTCGTCGAACATGGCGAAGCGCTCGGCCGCCTCCAGCCCCGTCACGTGGGCGATCAGGGGATTGAAGCGCGGCCGCCCCTTGGCCTCGAACAGGGCCGCGACGGCGGCCGGGTCGGCGGCGTCCGCGGCCAGGCCGTAGACGGTCTCGGTCGGCATCAGCACGAGGCCCCCGCGCCGGAGCGCCTCGACCGCCTCCGAGACCGTGCTCACGCCTAGAGGTGCTCCAGCATGTAATCCGCGGCCGAGACGCGGAATTCGCCGCCGGCCTCGACATTGAGCTGGGTCACCACCCCGTCCTTGGCCACCAGGGAGTAGCGCTGCGAGCGCGGGCCCATGCCGAACTTGGAGCCGTCCATCTCCAGGCCCACGGCCTTGGTGAAGTCGCCGTTGCCGTCCGACAGCATCAGGATGTCGTCCTCCACGTGGTGGGCCTTGGCCCAGGCGTCCATCACGAACACGTCGTTCACCGACACGCAGGCGATCAGGTCGATCCCCTTGGCCCCCAGGGCCTTGGCCTCGTCCAGGAAGCCCGGCAGGTGGCGGGCCGAGCAGGTGGGGGTGAAGGCGCCCGGCACGGCGAACAGGGCCACGGTCTTGCCGGCGAAGATATCGCTGGTGGTTTTCGCCTGGGGTCCCTCGGCGGTCATGGTGCGCAAGGTGGCCTCGGGCAGGCGGTCGCCGACTTTGATCGTCATGGGGTGTGGCTCCTGGGTAACTGCGCGCTCTTGTCGCGCCAAAAGACTGCCGCGATCAAGGGGCCTGTCCGAATTCCGCCGCGCCGCGCTTGCACCCTTGTGGCGATGGGAGTTCCGTACCGTCATGAGCCATGACTTTCTCGTAGGCCGGGTGCTCATCGCCATGCCCGGCATCGACGATCCGCGCTTCGAGCGGGCCGTGATCCTGATGTGCGCCCATAACCCCGACCACGGCATGGGCCTGGCCCTGAACCGTCCGGTCGAGGGCCTCACCCTGCCCGACCTGCTGCGGCGGCTGGGGGTGCAACCCAACTACGCCATGGACGAGAGCCCGGTGCTGTTCGGCGGCCCGGTGGACCGCGAGCGCGGCTTCGTGGTGCACACCGACGACTACAGCTGCGCCAGGTCGAGCCTGCCGATCGGCGACGGCCTGGCGTGGACCGCCACCCGCGACGTGCTCGAGGCCATGGCCGACAGCGGGCGCCACCCGCGCCAGGCGGTCCTCGCCCTGGGCTACGCCGGCTGGGGCGCCGGCCAGCTCGAGCGGGAGTTGCACGAGAACGTGTGGCTCACCTGCGAACCCGACGAGGACCTGCTGTTCGGCGGCGAGCACGAACTGAAATGGACCAAGGCCCTGGCCAAGATCGGCGTCACCGCCGACCGCCTGTCGACCCACGCCGGCCGCGCCTGATCCACCAGCGCCGGACCCTGACGCGCCCGACCAAAGCGAGGCCTGAGGCGAAAGGTCTCCTTGCCCTACCCCGGCCCGATGGCCTAAGCAGTTGAGCTGTCATTCATTTCAGCCGAAGCCGGGGGTTTACCCGATGGATCTGTATTTCCTGGTTGGGGCCATCCTCGGATCGGGCCTGTTCATCTTCACCGGCCGCGAGCCGGCTCGTCGTCTGGTCAAGGTTCTGCTGGACAAGCGCAAGCGCTAGCGGGTTCGAGGAGGAGGCCGCGCAACTTTCCGCCCCCAACCTCCGCTCCAACGTCATTCCACGCGCAAACGGACGGCCAAGGCCGCCCGTCCGCCGATCGATGGGCTGAGCCGGCCTAGTAGGTCCGGCGGCGCACGATCGCGTGGTACACCAGCAGGACGACGACGGCGCCGATGACGGCGACGCCGATGCTGTACAGGTTGATTCCGGACACCCCGGAGTGACCCAGCGCCTGGAAGATGAAGCCGCCGACGAGCGCGCCGACGATCCCCAGGACAATGTCCATGACCAGGCCTTCACCACTGCGGTTGACGATCATGCTGCCGATCCAACCCGCGATCAGGCCTACGACGAGCCAAGCAATAATGCTCATATCCGTTTCCTCGGCATTTGCCGCGCTCGGCATCAAGGCCTTCGCGCAAAGATGCAATGTTAATCGAGGCCGGAACTTCTGGTTCCCACAGAAGCACGACGAGCAAAGCTAGATTTTCGCGACCGAATACAGCAGCGCTAGCCGCGGAGCTTGAGCGGCGCGGCGCCGTCCACGTAGCTCTCGTTGAGATAGACCTCCGCCTCCTGAGGCGACAGGGCCTGGGCGTAGCCGAAGCCCTGGCCGTAGTCGCAGCCGATCTGCAGCAGGCGACGGGCCATGACGGCGTTCTCCACGCCCTCGGCCACCACCTCCAGGTCGAGGTCGCGGCCGAGGTTGACCACCGAGCGCACGATCTTGTCCGAGCCTTCGTTGCTGGCCATGGTCCGCACGAAGTAGCGGTCGATCTTCAGCGTGTCGAACGGCAGGCGCGTGAGGTAGGACAACGACGAGAAGCCGGTGCCGAAGTCGTCGATCGCCAGGCCCGCGCCGACTTCGCGCAGGGCGTGCAGGATCTTCGCCGCGCGCTCGGGGTCGCGCATGATGTCGCTCTCGGTGATCTCCAGCTTCAGCGCGCGCGGCGGCAGGCCGGTGTCGCGCAGGATGCGGCCGACTTCGGACACAAGGTGCGGACGGTCGACCTCGGCCGTCGACAGGTTGACGTTGACGGTCAGCTCTCCGGCCGCCTGGTGGGCCTCCCGCCACTGCGCCAGCTGCCGCGCCGCGGTCTCCAGCATGTGGGCGCCGATGTCGAGCAGAAGGCCCATCTCGTCGGCCAGCTTGAGGAACTGGTCAGGGGCCACCAGCCCCCGCCGGGGATGGCGCCAGCGCACCAGCGCCTCGAAGCCGGAGATAGCCCCGGTCGAGAGCCTGACGATCGGCTGGTAGTAGGGCACGATCTCGCCGCGCATCAGAGCGCCGCGCAGGTCGGCTTCCAGGGCCAGGCGCGAGAGGCCGTCGGTGTCCTGCTCCTTCAGGGTCGTCGAGGTCGGCGCCCGGCGCGACACCTTGCAGGCCTCGAGATCGAGCCCCGCCCGGCGCAGGAGTTCGGCGGCCTCGGGCGCGTCCTCGCCGCCCTCGGTCTTCACCTGGCCCAGGGTCAGGGTGGGATAGATGTCGAAGCCGGCCACGCGCAGGGGCTGCTCCAGCACCTGGCGGGCCAGGTCGACCGGCGAGCGGCCGACGTCCGGCGCCAGGATGGCGAACTCGTCCTCGCCCACGCGGGCCAGCAGCGCATCCTTGGAGAAGGCCGCCATCAGGCGCGAACCGAGGGCCGCCAGCACGAGGTCGGCGCGCTCGTGGCCGAGGGCCTCGTTCAGGCGGCGCAGGCGGTCGAGATCGGCCAGGATCAGCACGAATGACAGGGGCGACTGCAGCTTCTTGGCCGCCTGGGACAGGAACGCCTTGCGGTCCAGAAGGCCGGTCAGGCTGTCGCGCGGCTCGGGGGCGAACTGGGTCTCGCCGACGATGGCGCCGGCGGCGCGCCCGCCCTCCTCCAGCCACACCCCGCGCCAGACACAGGCCGGACCGCCGCGCATGCGCACCGTCGCCTGGATCTCCTGGCCGGGCTCCTTGGGCTTCAGCAGTTCCTCGACCAGCATGCGGTCCTGGGGCAGGGCCAGGGCGAGCAGGGCGGCGGTCGAGCATTCGGGGGCCAGGGGCCCGAGCCCCAGGCCGCGGGCGGGACCGGTCAGGCGCAGGCTGTCGCGCTCGGGGTCCCACATCCACAGGACGACGCCCGCCGCCCCGAGGGACTCGAGGGCGCCGGTCGCGTCCCACACGAATCGTTCCGCGGGCCGGGCCGTCACGTCGCACTCACGTCGCAGTTCGCCTGCGCGTCCATCACTTCGCACTCATTCTCGCGCGTAAGGGCGGTCATTCTGATCGCCCCCGATCGCTGGCGCGCCTCAGGCCTGCGCCTGGAAGGCGGGCCCCGGCGTCACCATGCCGAACAGCAGATGGTCTCGCCAATTGCCATTAATTTTAAGATAAGCCCGGGCCATCCCCTCCTCGCGGAAGCCGGTCTTGAGCAGCAGCCGGTGCGAGGCTTCGTTCTCCGGCAGGCAGGCCGCCTCCACCCGGTGCAGGCCCAGTTCGCCGAAGGCGAAAGCGGTCAGCGGCCTCAGCGCGGCGGTCATGTAGCCCTGGCCGGCGTAGGGCTCGCCCATCCAGTAGCCGATGGTGCACATCTGGGCCACGCCGCGGCGAATGTTGGAGATCGTCACCCCGCCCACCAGAGCGTCGTCGCGGGTGCGGAAGATGAAGAACGGATAGGCCGAGCCGGCGTCCATCTCCCGGGCGTAGGTGGCCAGCCGCCGACGATAGGCGCCGCGCTCCAGGTCGTCCTCGGGCCACACCGGCTCCCACGGCTGCAGGAAGTCGCGCGAGAGGTGGCGCAGGTTGGCCCAGGCAGCGTAGTCGCGCCCGCGCGGCGCGCGCAGCCGCACGCCCTGCCCCTCCAGGTAGAGGCCGCTTTCCGGCGCTATCCAGTCCAATAGGGCCATGCGGCAAGGCTACCGCTAGAGCGCTTCCGGCGGAAGTGTATGCGGTTCCGCCGCCCGGACGTGCTCCGGGCGCCGGGACTTCGGCGCGAATGCGTCGATCAGCCACAGTCGGAAAGCCGCCATGCCGGCGGTCGGCGCCCGCGACTTCAGGCGCGTCAGGAAGTAGCCGCCCACGTCCGCCTCGATCGCGAACGGCCGCGCCAGTTGGCCGCCCTCGATCTCGCGGCGGAACAGCGCCGGCGGCGCCAGGGCCACGCCTTCGCCGCGCATGGCGGCCTGGACCATGATCAGCGACGAGTCGAACAGCGGCCCGCGCACATTGACCGCCTCCAGCCCCGCCGCCTTGAACCAGGCCGGCCAATCCTGGGGCCGGTAGGAGCGCAGGAGCGGCGCGCGCAGGACGTCGGCGGGCTCGACCAGCCGGGCGGCCAGGGCCGGGGCGCACAGCGGCGCGAGCGGGGCCCGGAAGATCAGCTCGGCCTCCGCGCCCTGCCAGGCGCCGTCGCCGAAGCGGATGGCGTAGTCCAGCCGCTCGGTCGCCAGGTCGACCTTGTTGTTGTTGGTCAGAAGGCGCAGGTCGATCAGGGGATGGGCGGCGCGGAACGCCCCCAGGCGGTCGAGCAGGGCCCCGACCACGAAGGTGCCCACCGCGCTGACGGTCACCACCTCGCGGACCCCGCCGGCCTCGAACTGCTCGAACAGGCGGTCGACCGCGCCGAACGCCTCCCACAGGGTCGGGGCCAGGGCCAGACCCTCGTCGGTCAACTGCAGGCCGCGGTTCGACCGGCGGAACAGCTTCACCCTGAGCCGCGCCTCCAACCCCTTCACCTGGTGGCTGACGGCCGCCTGGGTGACGTTCAGCTCCTCGGCCGCGCGGGTGAACGACAGATGCCGGGCCGCCGCCTCGAAGGCCTTCAGGGCGTTGAGCGGAACCGCCGTTCGGACCATGCCAGCCCCTAGTTTTCCTCAGGATCAGCCTGACGTCTTATCCTTTGCCGGAACGGCTGCAAACAGGCGAACTCGCGACGCATCACGGGGATCGCATGCCCATCTCCATACGTCTGCTCATGGCCTGGCAGCCCGACTTCGCCCTCTCGCTGCGGGTGCGCGTGAGGTTGCAGCCGCGCCCCGATGCGGCCGTGGACGAGCGGGAGAGGCTGCGGCGCCGGCTGTCCACGCGTCTGCCGCCGCATCTGGTGCGCGACGTCCTGACCGACTGAGGGGACCTTCACCATGAGCCCAGATCCTGGCGCCCTGACCCTTACCCTGGCGCTCGCCATGGCCACCGGACCCGCAGCCGCCCGGACCTATGGCGACCCGGCGTGGACCGAGCCCCAGGCCCCGTTCCCCATCGTCGGCGGGGTCTACTATGTCGGCTCCAGGGGCCTGGCCGCCTATCTGATCACCTCGCCCCGGGGCCACATCCTGATCGATGCGCCCCTGGCCGAGAACGCGCCGATGATCGAGGCCAACATCCGGCGGCTCGGCTTCCGCCTGAAGGACGTGAAGATCCTGCTCAACAACCACGCCCACCACGACCACGCCGGCGGCCTGGCGCAGCTGAAGAAGGATACAGGCGCGCAGCTCTGGGCCTCGCCGGGCGACCGCTGGGCGCTGGAGCACGGCCGGCCCCGCGGCGACAACACCGCCCATCTGCCGCCCTTCCCCGCCGTCAAGGTCGACCGGGAGCTCAAGGACGGCCAGGTCATCCGGCTCGGCCCCATCGCCCTGACCACGGTCTTCACCCCCGGCCACACCCCGGGCTGCACCAGCTGGACCCTGCCGGTCACCGAGCACGGCGCGACGCGCCAGGTGATCTTCCCGTGCAGCCTGACGGTGGCCGGCAATGTGCTGGTCGGCAACAAGGCCTATCCGGCAATCCTCGCCGACTACCGCAGGAGCCTCGATCGGCTGGCCAGGCTCAAGGCCGCCGACATCGTCCTCACCGGCCACCCGGAATTCGCCGACGTGCTCGGCCGCCGCGAGGCCCAGTTGCACGGCGACCCGTCCCCGTGGGTCGACCCAGGCCAATTCGGCGCCATCCTCGGCGCGGCCCGCGCCGACCTGGACGCGGCCCTCGGCAAGCCGCGTGCGCCCGACGTCCCGGCCGCCAGCTCGCCCGATGGGATCGGCTGGCGCGATTTCGTCCGGACCGACGAGCATTTCGCCGTCCAGTTCCCCGGGACGCCGACGGCGGTCCAAGGCCGCTACGATCTCGATGGGCGCACGAGGGTTCCCGCCCGCATCTACGCGGCCCAGCAGGGCAGGATCGTCTATCGGCTCACCGTTGCCGATGTCGCGGGCCAGGCGGTGGACCGGGAGGCGATGTTCAAGGCCGCCATCGAGCGCTTATCGCGGGGCGGCGAGGTGCGCGCCTATGCCGAGGCCCGCATCCGGACCGGCTATGGACGGCAGATCTGCGTCGAGCGGCCGGGCGGGGGCCACGCCCTGGCGGCCGTGTTCCTGTGGCGGGGCCGGCTCTACGAACTCGAGGCCACGGCGCCGGGGCCGGACGGCCGCGCCGCCACCGCCGCCCTCGTCCGCTTCCAACAGACGCTCGACCTCCATTAGCCGAACAGGGCCCGCTGGAAGACCTCGCCGGCCTTGAGCGCGGGCCGCGGCCCCAGCACCGCCCCGGCGAAGGCCTTGGCGTCCAGCATCCGGATGCCGAAGGCGCGGATGTCGGCGGCCGAGACGGCGTCGACCCAGTGTGCGATCTCGGCGGCGGTGAACAGGCGGTCGAACAGCAGCACCTGGCCGGCGCCCTGCTCGGCCCGGGCCAGGGTCGATTCCCGGCCCATGAACAGCGAGGCCTTGAGCTGAGCCTTGCAGCGGTTCAGCTCCGCATCGCCGATGCCGACGGTCAGGGCCGCCAGCTCCCGCGCCGCCACCTCGGCGGTGCGCGAGGCGTTGCCGGCCGCGGTGCCGGCATAGACCCCGACGATGCCGGTCTCGGCGTAGCTCTCGCCATAGGCGTCGATGGCGTAGGCCAGGCCCAGGCGCTCGCGCGCCTCCTGGAACAGGCGCGAGGACATGCCGCCCCCGAGCGCCTCGGCGAACAGCCGCTGGGCGAAATAGGCCTCGTCGCACGCGCCCACGCCCGGCAGCAGAAGCACGGTGTGGGCCTGCTCCAGCTTGCGGTGCTCGGCCTGGAAGCCGGCGGTGAAGGCGGCCGCGGCGTTGGCGGGGCCCTCGACATGGATCTCGCGGCCGAACAGGGTCTCGGCCAGGGCCAGGAACTCGTCCTCGTCGATGGCGCCGGCGACGCTGATCACCAGCCGGTCGCCGGCGTACTGGCCGGCGCGGAAGGCGCCGAGGGCGGGGGCGTCGGCGATGGCGATGGTGTGGACCTCGCCGAGGATCGGGCGGCCGATCGGCTGGCCGGCGAAGGCGCGCGACTGGGCCAGGTCGAACACCCGGTCGTCGGGGGCGTCGGCGGCCTCGGCGATCTCCTGCTCGATGACCAGCTTCTCGCGCTCCAGCTCCTCCGGATCGAGGGTCGGGCGCAGCACCAGGTCGGACAGCACCTCGAGCCCGAGCTGCAGCCCGCCCTTCAGCGCCCGCACCTGGAAGCTGGTGCGCTCATAGCTGGTGGCGGCGTTGATCTGGCCGCCGGCCGCCTCGATCTGCTCGACGATGTCGCGCGCGGAGCGGTCGCCGGCGCCCTTGAACACCATGTGCTCCAGAAGGTGCGCCCAGCCCGACTGGTCGGCGGCCTCGGCCCGCGCCCCGCGCCCGGCCACCACGCTGATCGACAGGGTCTCGACGTCGGCCATGGGGTCGCACACGAGGCGGACCCCGTTGGCGAGGCGGTGCAGCCGTCCGCTCAGGACCCCGCCTCCGCAGGCGCGCCGGCAAAGTCGCGCAGATAGGCCTTCACCGCGTCGCGGTCATTGGGCAGGCGGTCGAAGGTCTCTTGCTTGCCGCCGAGGCCGATCGCGGCCGCCGGCAGATGCGGGTCGACGCCGCCGGCTTCCAGCACCGCCTCGGGGAACTTGGCCGGGTGGGCGGTGGACAGCACTACCAGGGGCGTGGGCGCGGCCGGCGCCTCGGCCTTGAGCCTGAGGGCGGCGCGCATCGCCACCGCCGTGTGCGGGTCGATCACCTCGCCGGCCTCCAGCAGCACCTGGCGGATGGTGGCGCTGGTCTCGGCTTCGTCGACCGCCTCGCCCTTGAACACGCGGCGCATGTCCTCCAGGGCGTGGCCCGGGATGTCGGCGGCGCCGGTCTCGGCGAAGGCCTGGAAGAAGGCCGACACGGCCTTGCCGTCGCGTCCGGACGCCTCGTAGAGCAGCCGCTCGAAGTTGGACGCCACCTGGATGTCCATCGCCGGGCTCTGGGTCGCCACGACCTCGCCGCGGGCGTAGCGGCCGGTCTCAATGGCGCGGGCGACGATGTCGTTGGAATTGGTGGCGACGGTGATGGTCTCGATCGGCAGGCCCATCTGGCGCGCCACGTACCCGGCGAAGGCGTCGCCGAAGTTGCCGGTCGGCACGACGAACGACACCGGACGGTAGGGCGCGCCCAGGGCGACGGCGCTGGTGAAGTAGTAGACCGCTTGGGCCGCGATGCGCGCCCAGTTGATCGAATTGACGCCCGACAGGTCCACCGCCTGGCGCAGGGCCGCGTCCTGGAACATGTCCTTGACGATCGCCTGGCAGTCGTCGAACGAGCCCTGCAGGGCGATGTTGGCCACGTTGGCGGCGCCCGTGGTGGTCATGAAGCGCCGCTGCACCTCGCTGATGCGCCCCTCGGGGAAGAGCACCAGGATGCGGGCGTTGGACGCCCCGTGGAACGCCTCCACCGCCGCCCCGCCGGTGTCGCCCGAGGTGGCGGCGACGATCGTCATGTGGCGGTTCTGCTGCTTCAGCGCCTTGTCGTACAGATGGGCCAGGATCTGCATGGCCACATCCTTGAACGCCAGGGTCGGGCCGTGGAACAGCTCCAGCAGGAACAGGTTCGGGTAGAGCTCCTTGATCGGCGTCACCGCCGGATGGGTGAACGTCGCATAGGCGGCGGTGGTCATCTCCAGCAGCTCGGCCGGGGCGATGTCGGCGCCGGCGAACTTGCCGATCACCGCGGCGGCGACCTCGGCGTAGGGCCGGCCGGCGAAGGCGGCGATCTCGTCGGCCTCGAAGCGCGGCCAGGCCTCGGGAATGTAGAGGCCCCCGTCGGGCGCCAGGCCCGCCAGCACCGCATCCCAAAAGCCGATCGCCGGGGACTGGCCCCGGGTAGAGACGTACCGCATGTCAGTTCCGCCGCCTGCGAAGGAGCATGGCGGCATAGACGCCGATCAGGGAGGCCGCAAGCCCGAACCAGGTCAGGGCGTACTCGAAGTGGCGGTTGGGGATATTGGCGGGGATCGGGGTCCGGGCCAGTTTGCAGCCCGTCTCCGGCTGCGGTCCGCGCTCGAGCGCGATGAACAGCGGCAGGGGCTGGCCCGCCTTCAAGGCCTGCGCCATCGACGGCAGATCGCGCCAGTACCAGAGTTTCGCGGCCGGCTGGTCGGGAGGCGTGACGAAGGTGCGCGCGTCGGGCTTGCGCAGGATGCCGATCAGCGGACCCGAGAAGGGCGCGACCGGCTTTTGCCCGGCGCAATCCTCGGAGCCGATGTCGACCATCACGCTTCCCGGGCCGCCCGCCAGGGGACAGGCCGTCATCAGCCGATAGGCGATCTCGCCGTCCTGCACGCCGTAGACCTTGGCGCGCGGCCTGTTCAGGAGATCAGGGCAATCGAAGCTGACGCGGGTGAAGTCGAGGTCGCCGCCGGCCTTGAGCACGTCCGCCAGGGGCCTGGCCGGTTCGGCCTGCAGGGCGGCGACGTGCGCCAGCAGGCCCTCCTTCCACTTCAGCCGCTGCAGCTGCCAGAGGCCGAGGCCGATCAGGATGGCGAGACAGATCCCCACCACCACGGCGGCTCCCACACCCGGCCCCTTCGAGGACGCCGGCGCCGCAGCGCCCGAGGGCTTGGCGTCAGACATCCCGCCCGCCGGCCTCGGAGGCCCGGTTGTGGAATTGCAGGGCGATCATCACGCCCTTGAACGGCCGCAGGAAGGCCAGGCAGAGGATCAGCGTCAGGGGCAGCCAGATCACCATGTGCACCCACACCGGCGGGTGAACGGCGACCTCGGTGATCAGGGCCCCGAAGCCCACCAGGCAGCCGACGATCAGGATGATGAACACCGCCGGGCCGTCGCCGCTGTCGGCCTTCCTGAGGTCGAAGCCGCAGGCCTCGCACTGGGGCGCCACCTTGAGGAAGCCCTCGAACAGCGCTCCCTCCCCGCAGTTGGGGCAGCGGCAGGCGATGCCGGCAATGAACGGATTCACGCCGGCCATGTCAGCCCCCCGAGCCCGGCGATGTTGAAGTTCGCTGCTCGCCGATCCCGACCAGTGGCGAACTTCGAACCGCGCACCCTAGTGTCCGAAGATCACGTAGATGAAGGCGAACAGGAACAGCCACACCACGTCGACAAAGTGCCAGTACCAGGCGGCCGCCTCGAAGCCGAAGTGCTGCTTAGGCGTGAAGCCGCCGCGCAGCAGGCGGGCCAGGCACACCGTCAGGAAGATGGTGCCGATCAGCACGTGGAAGCCGTGGAAGCCGGTCGCCATGATGAAGGTCGAGCCGAACAGGCCGGCATTGGCCGCCTCGGGGCTGAAGAAGAACTTCTCGCTGAAGATCTCGTGGTACTCGTAGGCCTGGATCGAGGTGAACAGGCAGCCGAGGACGATCGTCAGGATCAGGCCCCACTTGGCGCCCTTGCGGTCGCCGGTCTGCAGGGCGTGGTGCGCCCAGGTCACGGTGGTGCCGGATAGCAGCAGGGTCAGGGTGTTGACCAGCGGCAGGTGCCAGGCCTGGACCGTCTCGACACCCTTCGGCGGCCAGCTCTGCCAGGCGGCCTGCACCTCGGGGATGGCCGACAGGGTCCGGTCGTGATGGAACAGCGCCATCTCGAAGAACATCCAGAACCACGCCACGAAGAACATCACTTCCGAAGCGATGAACATGATCATGCCGTAGCGCAGGCCGATCGAGACGACCGGGGTGTGGTCGCCCTCGTTGGCTTCGCGGATCACGTCCGTCCACCAGCCGATCATGGTGTAGATGACGCCGGCGAGGCCCATGAAGAACACCCAGGGGGTGTGCTTCTCGATGCCGAACAGGCCCTTCATCCAGATCACGCCGCCGATCGCCATGACGGTGGCGGCGACCGAGCCGACCAGGGGCCACGGGCTCGGATTGACCAGGTGGTAGTCGTGCTTAACGCCAGCTTGGGACATCGATCCGCCGAACCCCTTCAAATCGCGTGCCGCCAGATCGCGTATCGCGACCGCAGCAAAGTTCTGTTGCGCATGCCTATAGACCTGCCCGTGCGCCCGCGCCAAGTGCCGAAGCTCGCTTGGCGGGCTCGGCAGCGACGGTGTTTTCCGTGGAGGCAGAACCGCCCACCGGGAAGAAGGTGTAGGACAGGGTGATGTCGTCGCCGACCCGGGTCTCCGGATCCGAGGCGTATTTCGGATCGACGAAGTACACGACCGGGAAATCCATGCTCTGGCCGGGCTGCAGCGTCTGGTCGGTGAAGCAGAAGCACTCCAGCTTCTGGAAGTATTTGGCCGAGATTTCCGGCACCACGTTGTAGGCGGCGTGGCCAGTGATCGGCTTGTCGCTGTTGTTCTTCACGTGGAAGAAGGCGAGGCCGGTCTTGCCGATCTGCACGCTCTGGGTCGGCTGGTCAGGCTTGAAGTCCCAAGGGATGCCGCGGACGTTGGCGTCGAAGCGAATCAGCAGCTTGCGGTCCAGCGCCACGGCGGGGGCGGCCTCGGCTTTGCGCACCGTGCCGTCGAAGCCGGTCAACTGGCAGAACCGCCGGTACAGCGGCACCGCGGCGAAGGCCGCTCCGGTCATGCCGAACACCACCACGGCGCTGATCAGGGCCGTGCGGCGCTTGGCTTTGCGCAGGCTAGAGGTGGTTTCCGGCGAGGACATTGCCCTTCAACTTCACGATGGTGACGACAAAGATCAGGATCACGAAGGCGACCAGCCCCAGGGCCAGGAACAGGCTGCGCCGCCGGCGGGCCTGGGCCGCCGTGTCGCTTTCGCCGAAGGGGTTGGGGACGCCCGCCATCAGCCGCCGAACGCCTTCACGAGATTCAGGGGCTCGAGGCCAAGGGCGCGTTCGGCCAGAAGGGCGGCGAACAGCAGGGTGAGGTAGAGGATCGAGAAGGCGAACAGGTTGCGCGCGTCCTTCGAGCCCGCTTTGACGCCATAGAGCCCGTTCTCCGCCTCGTTGCCGTTGTCGCCGGCGTGCGAGCGCCACACCCGGACCGCCAGGGTCAGAAACAACAGCCCGCCGAGCACCGAAACCGCCAGGTAGACCGGCCCCCCGAGGCCGGTGAAGGCCGGGGCGATGGCCACCGGCACGAAGGCCAGGGAATAGAGCAGGATCTGGCGGCGCGTGGAGGCCGGCCCCTTGACCACCGGCATCATCGGCACGCCGGCCTTGGCGTAGTCGCCGGTGGTGTAGAGCGCCAGCGCCCAGGAATGGGGCGGGGTCCACAGGAAAATGATGGCGAACAGCAGCCAGGCGTTGAGCGGGGTGTGGCCGCTGGCCGCGGCCCAGCCGATCACCGGCGGCAGGGCGCCCGCCGCCCCGCCGATGACGATGTTCTGCGGCGTCCAGCGCTTCAGCCACATGGTGTAGACCACGGCGTAGAACAGGATGGTGAAGGCCAGCAGGCCCGCGGCCAGGTAGTTGGCCGCCATGCCCATCAACATCACCGACAGCAGCGCCAGGAAGATGCCGAGGCCCAGCGCATCGCCCTTTTGCACCCGGCCCATCGGGATCGGCCGTCCGCGCGTGCGGCGCATCAGGCCGTCGATGTCCGCGTCGTACCACATGTTGAGCGCGCCGGACGCGCCCGCGCCGACGGCGATGCACAGCACGGCCACGGCCGCCAGGGTCGGTGACATCGGCGCACGGGCGCACATCAGGCCGGTGAAGGCGGTGAACACCACCAGCGACATCACCCGCGGCTTCAGCAGGGCCACGTAGTCGCTCCAGCGGGCCGGGGTCTCAGCGACTCCGCCTGGGGCGACCGGAGATGCGGTGGTGTCGGTCATCTCGTCCACGGATATTCAATAAGGGATGGGCGCGGCGTCCGAAAGCGTCCGGTCGCCGCGCCCCCCAGTTACAGGAACCAGATCAGTGGTGAGCGTCGGGCTTGATGACCGGCAGCTCGTTGAACTGGTGGAACGGCGGCGGCGAGGACAGGGTCCACTCCAGCGTGGTGGCGCCTTCGCCCCACGGGTTGGCCTCGGCCTTGCGGCGGCGCAGGGCGGCCTCGATCAGCATGACGAAGAACACGCCCATGGCGACCAGGGTGATCGCGTAGCCGATCGACGAGACCTTGTTCCAGTAGGTGAAGGCTTCCGGATAGTCGACGTAGCGGCGCGGCATGCCCTGCAAGCCGAGGAAGTGCTGCGGGAAGAACACCAGGTTCACGCCGACGAACATGATCCAGAAGTGCGTGGCCCCGAGGAACTCGTTGTACTTCACGCCCCACATCTTCTCGAACCAGTAGTAGAAGCCGGCGAAGATGGCGAACACGGCGCCCAGCGACAGCACGTAGTGGAAGTGCGCCACCACGTAATAGGTGTCCTGCAGCGAGTAGTCGATGCCGGCGTTGGCCAGCACCACGCCGGTCACGCCGCCGACGGTGAACAGGAAGATGAAGCCGATCGCCCACAGCATGGGCGTCTTGAAGTCGATGGAGCCGCCCCACATCGTGGCGATCCACGAGAAGATCTTCACCCCCGTAGGCACGGCGATGATCATGGTCGCGGCCACGAAATAGGCCTGCAGGTTCACGCTCATGCCGGTGGTGTACATGTGGTGCGCCCACACGACGAAGCCGACGAAGCCGATCGCCACCTGGGCGTAGGCCATGGCGAGGTAGCCGAACACCGGCTTGCGCGAGAAGGTCGACACGATGTGGCTGATGATGCCGAAGCCCGGCAGGATCAGGATGTACACCTCGGGGTGACCGAAGAACCAGAACAGGTGCTGGAACATCACCGGATCGCCGCCGCCGGCCGGGTCGAAGAAGTGCGTGCCGAAGTTGCGGTCGGTCAGCAGCATGGTGATGGCGCCGGCCAGGACCGGCAGCGACAGCAGCAGCAGGAAGGCGGTGACCAGCACCGACCAGCAGAACAGCGGCATGCGGTGCAGAGTCATGCCCGGGGCGCGCATGTTGAAGATGGTCGTGATGAAGTTGATGGCGCCCAGGATCGAGCTGGCGCCGGCCAGGTGCATCGACAGGATGACGAAGTCCATCGCCGGGCCGGTGTGGCCCGAGGTCGACAGGGGCGGATACATGGTCCAGCCGCCGCCGAAGCCGCGCCCCGGACCGCCGTCGACCAGGGTCGAGGTCACCAGCAGGGTGAACGAAGCCACCAGCAGCCAGAACGAGATGTTGTTCATCCGCGGGAAGGCCATGTCCGGCGCGCCGATCATCAGCGGCACGAACCAGTTGCCGAAGCCGCCGATCATGGCCGGCATGACCATGAAGAAGATCATGATCAGGGCGTGGGCCGAGACGACCGCGTTGTAGCCCTGCTTGGAGCCTTCGATGATGCCGAGGTGGGCCATCAGCGAGTTGGGCTGGAAGATCTGGATGCCCGGCTCGGCCAGCTCCCAGCGGATCAAGCCCGACAGCAGCCCGCCGATCACGCCCGCCATGATGGCGAACAGGATATAGAGGGTGCCGATGTCCTTGTGGTTGGTGGACAGGAACCAGCGGGTGAAGAAGCCGGGCGTGTGATCATGATCCCCATGATCGTGCCCGTGAGCCTCATGCTCGTGCGCGGAAGCGGCGTGCGTGGCCATCGTCTTACTCTCAGTTCAGCGCGGCGAGCTTGACGCTCTGCGCCGGGGAATTGGTCTTGAACGAGGTCTTGGTCGCGGCCGGGGCGGCCGGCGCGGGGGCAGCCGCCGGGGGGGCGGCGGTCGCGGCGCCCGGAGCGGCCGGAGCCGGGGCGGCGGCAGGCGCGGCCTTGGCGGCGACCCACTTGTCGAAGTCTTCCTGGCTGACCACGTCGACCTCGGTCGGCATGAAGGCGTGGTCGATGCCGCACAGCTCCGAGCACTGGCCGTAGTAGACGCCGACCTTCTCGGCCTTGAACCAGGTCTGGTTCACGCGGCCGGGCACGGCGTCGATCTTGGTGCCGAAGGCCGGGTTGGCCCAGGCGTGGATCACATCGGCGCCGGTCACCAGCACCCGCACCGTCTTGCCCACCGGCACCACCATCGGATTGTTGGCGGCCAGGCGGAACGGCAGGCCCTTGGCCTTGGCGTCGGCCTCCGGCATCAGGGTCGAGGTGATCTCGTCGATCTTCTGGTCGGGATAGGCGTAGCCCCAGTACCACTGGTAGCCGGTCACCTTCACCGTCAGGTCGGGCTTGGGCATGTCGTGGTAGGCGTAGAGCAGCTTGAACGAGAAGATGGCGATGAACATCAGGATCAGCACCGGCCCCGAGGTCCAGATGACCTCGACCATGGTGTTGTGGCTCCACTTCGCCGGCGTCGGGTTGGCGCGCTTGTTGAAGCGCACGATGCAGTAGAGCAGCAGGCCCGCCACGAGCAGCACGATCAGGGTGATGATCGGCAGCAGGATGACGTTGTGAAAGAAGATCACCTGGTGCTTCAGCGGCGCGGCGGCCGGCTGGAAATCGATCGCGCCCGGGGTCGGCTGGCCGACCAGGTCGGCGGCGAACGCGCCGCCCGCCGTCATCAGCGTGGCCGCGGCCAGGGCCGCACCGGAGGCCAGCTTACGCATCACCATTCTCGAAGCCTTCATAGTCCCCACATGGCTCTGGCCGTGACCGGCAATCCGGGGCACGACGTTAAGCAAGGTCAGGTCGAGGCTCCTTTAGCGGTGCGAATGTCGCACCGCAACAAACGATCCCAGACCCCCCATTCGGTATGCGGGCGTGCATACGCGCTCCGTTTGCGATTGCCAAGGCGTTCGCACGGGTAACCAGCGGTTTCGCAACCCGGCTGGGGCGCCTATGTTCAGCGATCAGCCGTGTTTGTCTGGATTTGACCCCATGACCGTCTCCGCATCGATCCCCTCCATCCTCGACGCCGCCGGCGTCGACGCCCAGCGCGCCCATGGCCTGCTCCAGGAGGCCCTCGCAGGGGCGGACGACGGCGAGCTGTTCCTGGAGCGGTCGGAGAGCGAATCGTTCGTGTTCGACGACGGCCGCCTGAAATCGGCCGCCTATGATTCCACCGAGGGCTTCGGCCTGCGCGTGGTGGCCGACGAGACGGCCGGCTACGCCCACGCCAGCGAGATCTCCGAGGCCGCGATCGGTCGCGCAGCCCAGTCCGCGGCCCTGGCCAAGCGCGGCTACTCCGGCGCCGCCGCCGAGAGCCCGCGACAGACCAACGCCAAGCTCTATGGCGAGGACGATCCCCTCGCCGCCCCCGCCTTCTCCGACAAGGTCTCCCTGCTGCAGGAGATCGACGCCTTCGCTCGCGCCCGCGATCCAAAGGTGGTGCAGGTGATGGCCACCCTGGCCGGCGAGCGGCGCCAGATCGAGATCCTGCGCGGCGACGGCCGCCTGCTGCGCGATGTCCGTCCGCTCGTGCGCCTGTCGGTGCAGGTCACCGTCGAGCGCGACGGCCGGCGTGAGGCCGGCTCCTCGGGCGCGGGCGGCCGCGCCGGCTTCGAGGCCTGGATCAGCCCCGAAAAGTGGCAGGAGCAGGTCGACGAGGCCCTGCGCCAAGCCCTGGTCAACCTCGACGCCGTCCCCTGCCCCGCCGGCGAGATGGACGTGGTGCTGGGCCCGGGCTGGAACGGGGTGCTGCTGCACGAGGCGGTCGGCCACGGCCTGGAGGGCGATTTCAACCGCAAGGGCATCTCGGCCTTCTCCGGCCGGGTGGGCCAGCGGGTCGCCGCCCCGGGCGTCACGGTGTTCGACGACGGCACGGTGCTCGGCCGCCGCGGCTCGCTGACCATCGACGACGAGGGCACCCCCACCGAGCGCACCATCCTGATCGAGGACGGCATCCTGGTCGGCTACATGCACGACCGCATGAGCGCGCGGCTGATGGGCCTCAAGGCCACCGGCAACGGCCGGCGCGAATCCTACGCCCACATGCCCATGCCGCGCATGACCAACACCGGCATGCTGGCCGGCGAGGCCTCGCAGGAGGACATGATCCGCTCGACCAAGCGCGGCCTCTACTGCGCCCACTTCGGCGGCGGCCAGGTGGACATCACCAACGGCAAGTTCGTATTCCAGTGCACCGAGGCCTATCTGATCGAGGACGGCAGGATCACCACCCCGGTGAAGGGCGCCACCCTGATCGGCGACGGCCCCTCCGCCCTGACCCGGGTGGAGATGATCGGCGACGACTTCTGCTTCGACCCGGGCGTGGGCGTGTGCGGCAAGGCCGGCCAGGGCGTCCCCGTGGGTGTCGGCCAGCCCAGCCTGAAGATCCGCGGCCTGACGGTGGGCGGAACGAACCTCTAGCTCTAGGAACGCGTGGGAGCCGTCGCTGCGACCGCCGCATCAGGGGCCGGCGTGGCGTGCTCGTGAGGGTGGGCCCACGTCTTCAGCCACGGGCTCGCCACCAGGAACAGCACCCCCGCCGCCGCGCCGCCGAGGCCGATGACGCCGAACACGTGAGTGTAGTTGCGCAGCGCCCCGGCCGGGTCGAGCACCTGGCCGGCCACGGTCTCCTGCGCCGTCAGGCGGGCGATCACCGCCGCCAGGTACTGGCCCCAGGAGGCCGCCAGGAACCACACCGCCATCAGGGTCGACAGCAGGCCCATGGGGGCGAGCTTGGTCATCTCCGACAGGCCCACGGGGCTCAGGCAGAGCTCGCCGGTGGTGTGGAGCAGATAGGCCAGGGCCAGGAACGCCATCGGCACCCGCCAGCTGGCGTCGGCGAAGTTGGCGGCCCACACCAGCACGCCGAAGCCCGCCCCCACCTGCAGCAGGGCGATGCCGAACTTGACCACCGGATTGGGGTCGAGGCTGCGCCTGCCGAGCCAGGCCCACACGCCGGCGAAGATCGGCGCGAAGATCAGAATCCAGCCGGCATTGAACGACTGGGTCTGGGGCGCCGACACCGGCACGCCCAGCAGGTGCGGCTGGGTGTTGCGCTCTGCGAACTGGTTCAGCGAGGACCCAGCCTGCTCGAACAAGATCTCGAAGATCATCCAGCCGACGATCAGCACCAGGGCCAGCATCAGCCGCTGTCGCTGGACCAGCGTGCACTTGGTGACCATGAACCAGACGAGGTAGCCCAGCACCAGCACCGAGCCGCCGCCGAGCACCACGCCCACGGTCTGGTAGTTCTGCACCAGCATCCACACCACGCCGACGCCCACAAGGCCCAGGAGGTAGATCAGCCACTCGGTGTCGATCGGCCCGGCGACCTTCTTCTTCAGCTTCGCCGGATCGGGCGGCTCGCCCTTGCCCTGCAGCAGGGGCTTGCCGACGATGAACACCGTAAAGCCGGCCAGCATGCCGACCCCGGCCAGGCCGAAGCCGGCCCACCAGCCCACGTTCAGTCCCAGCCAGCCGCACAGCAGCGACGACCAGAAGGCCCCCAGGTTGATGCCATAGTAGTAGAGGGTGAAGCCCGGGGCGCGCCGCGGGTCGTCCTCGTCGTAGAGCTGGCCGACGATCGAGGAGATGTTCGCCTTGAGGAAGCCCACGCCCATGATGATCAGGCTGAGGGCCAGGTACATGATATTGGAGGTCACCGGGTCGCGCTTCGCCACGCCGAACTGGTAGCTGTCCTTGGCCAGGACCTGCGGCAGGGGCCCGCCGGCCGGCATGCCCTTGATCGCAAGCCCGCCGTCCGGGGCGGGCCCGACCGCATAACAGCCCTCTCCCGCCTTCAGGCAGACCTGCCGCCCCTCCATCCGCCCGACGGCCGAGAACTCGTACTTGTGGCCGCCGTAGTCCAGGGTCTGCACGGCCGGGTGGCCTTCGAAGCCCATGGTGAAATGGCCGGCCACCAGCAGCAGGGCGCCGAAGGCGATGGCCTTGCGCGTGCCCAGCCACTGGTCGGCCGCGATGCCGCCAACCAGGGGCACCAGATAGACCAGTGCGGTGTAGGCCCCGTACTGGCCCTGGGCGAACTTGTCGTCGAACAGGAAGTGCTGCGTCAGGTAGAAGATCAGCAGCCCGCGCATGCCGTAATAGGAGAACCGCTCCCACATCTCGGCGAAGAACAGGATGAACAGACCCTTGGGGTGGGTGCGCAGCTGCAGCACCACCGGGATGGCCGTCAGCACCGTGATCACCAGGCCGGCGATGAACAGAAGGTCCATTCATGTTCTCTCGAGCCGCGCAGCGTCCGCTGCGCCGATCCGCACACCAGACCATGCCGCCCGCCTGCCTCGCAAGCAATTGGCTCGGCTGCCGCGGACCCAAAGCCACGTCAAAACCGTTGATTCAGCAACAGGGAGACGTCACGCCATGAGCCCGGATCCAGCCTTGAACCGCCTCGGCTTGTCCATCCAGCCCAGCCCCAACCGGGTGCGCGCCATGTTCGCCGGCCACGTGATCGCCGACAGCGACGACGTGCTGGTCCTGCATCAGGCCGGCCGCCGGCCGATGCATTTCTTTCCCGCGGAGGACGTCGAGACCGGCTATCTCGGCGAGACCCGCGAGGGCGTGAACGACCTGCAGCTCGGGTCGGGGCGCTGCTACACCTGGGTGATGGAGCGCGAGATCATCGAGCGCGCCGTGTGCGCCTTCGACGACGTGCCCGTGGGGGCGGAGGCCCTGGCCGGCCGGCTCTGCCTGTCGCCGGACGTGTTCGAGATCTACGAACTGACGCCCCGCGACCTGGCCGCCGCGCCGCGCGCCACCCACGCCCACGGCTTCACCATCTGACGCCTTGAGGTCAATAGGCCAGGTCGTCGTAGGCCCGGCCCGCGTCGCCCTGCCAGGGACCGTGGTACAGCTCCAGCAGCCGGTCGGCCGGGGTCAGGCCGCTGTCGGCGATCTCTTCCAGCTCCGAAAGGTAGCCGGTCTCATCCTTGCCGCAGGGCGAGACGCGGGCGCGGCTCTTGAGCCCTTCCTTGGCGATGGCGACCACGTCGGCCGCCACGTCCTTGATCGGCCGGCCCTCGATCTCGCCCTTCAGGCCGGTGCGGATGGAGTCCAGGCGCAGCTGCTCGCGGCTCTCGGGCGACCAGTCCTTGCACAGGTCCCAGGCCGCGGCGAGGGCCGCCTTGTCGTAGAGGATGCCGGTCCACAGGGCCGGCAGGGCCGCCAGCCGGCTGGTGGGGCCGGAGTCAGCGCCGCGCATCTCCAGATACTGCTTCAGCCGCACCTCGGGGAACAGGGTTGTCAGGTGGTCGGACCAGTCCTTCAGCGTCGGCGTCTCGCCCGGCAGCTCGGACAGTTCGCCGGCCATGAACTGGCGGAAGGAACGGCCGGCCACGTCGATGTACCGGGCCCCGCGCTTGACAAAATACATGGGCACGTCGAGGGCGTAGCGGGCGTAGGTCTCGAAGCCGAACCCGTCCTCGAACACGAAGCGCAGCAGGCCGGTGCGGTCCGGATCGGTGTCGGTCCAGACGTTGGCGCGGCTGGACACCAGGCCGGTGGGCTTACCCTCGACGAAGGGCGAGTTGGCGAACAGGGCGGTGGCGATCGGCTGCAGGGCCAGGCTGGCGCGGAACTTCAGGGCCATGTCGGCCTCGGACGAGAAGTCCAGGTTGGCCTGCACCGTGCAGGTGCGCAGCATCATGTCCAGGCCCTTGCCGCCGACCTTGGGCATGTAGGCGCGCATGATCACATAGCGGCCCTTGGGCATGATCGGACAGTCGGCGCGGGTCCAGGTGGGGGTAAAGCCCAGGCCCAGGAAGCCGATGCCCAGCGGGTCGGCCACCGCCTTGGATTCCTCCAGGTGCTGGCGGGTCTCGGCGCAGATGTCGTGGATGGTCTCGAGCGGCGCGCCCGACAGTTCGAACTGACCGGCCGGCTCGAGGCTGACGCTGGCCCCGCTTCGCTCCAGCGCGATCAGCGTCTCGCCTTCATAGGCGCCCTGCCAGCCGAACCGCATCAGGCCTTCGAGCAGGGCCTTGATTCCGTCAGGCTCGTAGGGGACCGGGGCGTGGGAGCCCGTACGGAACACGAACTTCTCGTGCTCGGCCCCGATGCGGAACTGGGACTCGGGCTTGCAGCCGTCGGCGAGGTGGGCCGCCAGCATGTCGGCTGTCAGCGGCCGGTCGTTCACCGTGGCTGCACCCATGCATTACCTCCCCAACCCGTCTGCGCGGGCCTTGCCTGCGCCGCCGATGACATCACCGGGCGGAGCGCAGTTAAGCGTTGCCCGCCATAAGCTCAAGGGAAAGCGCGGGAATCAAGTTCCCCGACCCGGCCTCCAGGCTCAGTCGCCCGCCCAGTCCCCCAGCGCAGCCTGCCACAGAGTAAGCGCGCTGATCGCGGCGGTGTCGGCGCGCAGGATGCGCGGGCCGAGCGTCACCGGCGTGACGGGGGCGAGGGCCCGCAGGCGCGCCCGCTCCTCCGGCGCGAAGCCGCCTTCCGGCCCGATCAACAAGCCCCAGGACCCGCGCGCATGATCCTTCAGCGCCTCAAGGGCCGGACGGGCCCGGCCCTGGCTCCCGCCCCATTCGGCGCCCGGGTCGTCGCCAGCCTCGTCGCAGAACATCAGGGAGCGGTCCGCCGGCCAGCCGTCGAGCAGCTTGTCCAGCCTCACCGGCTCGGCCACCTCGGGCACGTCCAGCCGCCCGGTCTGTTCGGCCGCCTCGGTGGCGATCGCCTGCAGGCGGGACACATTGGTGTGATCGGCCTGGGTCCTGCGGGTGATCACCGGGCGGATGCGGCGCGCGCCGAGTTCGGTCGCCTTCTCCACGATCGTCTCCAGCCGGTTGCGCTTGACCAGGGCGATCAACAGCTCGAGGTCGGAGCCCTCCGCCTGGGGCCGGACCCGCCGCTCGGGCTCGAGACGGCAGCCGCGCTTGGAGACCTCGCCCACCCTCGCCAGCCACTCGCCGTCGCGGCCGTTGAACAGCAGGAGCGCGTCACCCGGCCCAAGGCGCATCACCGCCATCAGGTAGCGGCCCTGCTCCGGGGAACACTGGATGGAGCCGCCCTCGGCCAGGGCGTCGGCGACGAAAAGTCTGATCATGGCGTTGTCAGGAAACCGGCGAGGCTACAGCTTGGTCGCAAGGTCATAGGATGGCGAGATGGACGAAGACAAATACGAGCGCGACCTGCGGCGCCTGCAGATCGACCTGGTGAAGTCCCAGATCTGGGCGATCGAGGAGGGCAAGAAGGCGCTCGTGATCTTCGAGGGCCGCGACGCCGCCGGCAAGGACGGCACGATCCAGCGGGTGGTCGAGCACCTGTCGCCACGCAACACCCGCGTGGTCGCCCTGCCCAAGCCGTCCGACCGCGAGACCAGCGAGTGGTACTTCCAGCGCTATGTCCGCTACCTGCCGGCGGGCGGCGAATGGGTGATCTTCAACCGCTCCTGGTACAACCGCGCCGGGGTCGAACGCGTGATGGGGTTCTGCACGCCCGAGCAGACCGAGCAGTTCCTGCTCGACGTGCCGGCCTTCGAGCGCATGCTGGTGCAGTCGGGCGTCACCTTGGTGAAGATCTGGCTCGACGTCTCGCGCCAGGAACAGAAGGCGCGGCTCAAGGAGCGGCGCACCGATCCCCTGAAGAAGCTCAAGACCGGCCCGATGGACGTGGAGGCGCAGAAGCGCTTCGACCACTACACCGCGGCGCGCGACGAGATGCTGATGCGCACCCATTGCCCGCCCACCCCCTGGGTCTGCGTGCGCTCGGACCACAAGAAGCCGGCCCGGCTGGCGGTGCTCCGCCATGTGCTGAACGTCATCGGCTGCCCCAACATCGCCCGCAAGGTCGAGGACCCCGATCCCAAGGTGCTGTTCCCGTTCGACGCCAAGGCGCTGGAGGACGGGCGGCTGGAGCGCTAGTCGGCGGGCTTGGGCGCCCTGAGCCGGGTCGCCTTCGTCTCGGTCAGCACGGCCGCGCCCACGATGTCGTTGTTCAGCGGGGGCAACAGCCGGTACCAGAAGTTCTGCCGCCGGCGCAGCACCACCACCTTGCGCACCGGCGGATCGGCCTTGAGGCCGTCCTCCAGGCTCACGAGGACGTCGCATGCGGCGGCGTTGCAGATGTCCGAGCGCAGCTCTCTGGGCAGGCTGCAGCCCAGCCGCGTGTGGTTGATGCAGGAGCCCGGCAGGGTGCGCTGCGCCAGATGCCCGAGATAGATCTCCCGAAGCCGCGCGGGGTCCAGGCTGGGATCGGCGGCCATCACCCGCCGGATGGTCGTTTCGCTGAGGAAGGCCTGGTCCTTGCCGATCGGGCAGCACCCGCCGCCGCAGGCGCCGCAGAGGCGTCCTGGAAGACTCGAATTGGCGGCCTGGGGCGCCGGCGACGCGAGCGCCTCAGGGACGGGCGAAGGCTGCGCCGGCGGCGCTGGCGCCGTGGCGGCGGCGATGATCGCGTCCAGGTGGGCGGCATAGGCCCGCCGCCGGCGCTTGGACAAGGGCCGCGACGACCCGTGCCCGGAGGGAACCACCAGTTGCAGCGTCGGCTCAGGTCCCAGGTCCGCGCGCGGTCCGATGGCGGCGAAGGCGGCGGCGTTCCCGCGCGCTTCGGCCACCCTCTGCTCCCGGACGAGGCGGCCGAATTCCTCTTCCCCCCGCCGCTTCTTGGCGTGGGCCAGCCGCCACCGCTCCGCCCCCAGCTTGAGCTGGCGCAGGAACTCGGCCTCCGGCACATCCCCGACCTGCTCGAAGATGAAGCGGCAGGACGGCTCGCGGCACAGGGGATAGGACTGGGCCGAGGGAGCAGCGCCCTTCCGCGGGACCGGCGCGGCGCAGCCGTCGACCGGCGCCGCACACACCACGCAGGCCCTCGGCGTCGTGGTCGGAAGGGGAACCGAAAAACGACCCTGCATGACCCCGCCCCCCCTGTGGCCGCCTCGGCGCCTGTGCCTCAGGCCGCCCCTTCCGCCACCGCGTGCAGACGCGCGTAGGCGCCTTGCTTCTGCACCAGCTCGCCGTGGCGGCCCTCCTCCACCACCCGGCCGTCGGCGAACACCAGGATGCGGTCGGCGTCGCGGATGGTCGACAGGCGGTGGGCGATGACGATGGTGGTGCGGCCCTTCATCAGGGCCTCGGCCGCCAGCTGCACGTCGCGCTCGGTCTCCACGTCCAGCGACGAGGTCGCCTCGTCGAAGATCACGATCGGCGCGCCGGTCAGGAACGCCCGGGCGATGGCCACCCGCTGGCGCTCGCCCCCCGACAGCTTGACCCCGCGTTCGCCCACCAGGGTGTCGTAGCCCTTGGGCAGCTTGGAGATGAATCCATGGGCCTTGGCCTTCTTGGCGGCGGCGACGATCTGCTCGTGGGTGGCGTCGGGCTTGCCGTAGGCGATGTTCTCGGCGATCGAGCGGTGGAACAGGGCCGGGTCCTGGGGCACCAGGGCGATGGCCTGGCGCAGGCTCTCTTGGGTGACCGACGCCACGTCCTGGCCGTCGATGCGGATCTGACCATCCTGCAGGTCATAAAGGCGCTGAATCAGCTTGACGAAGGTCGACTTGCCCGAGCCGGTAGGGCCGACCAAGGCAACCCGCTCTCCTGCTCTTATAGCCAAGGTGAAGCGGTCGTAGAGCGGCTCGCCCTGGCCCTTGTACTGGAAGGTCACGCGGTCGAACACGACCTCGCCCTTGCCGCGGCGGAAGGCCGCCGCCCCGGGCAGATCGGCCACCTGGGGCTCGGTCTTCATGAAGCCGGCCACCGCCTCGGTGTCGTCCAGGCCCTTCTGCAGGTTCCGGACGTTCTCGCCGAAATTGCGCAGGTAGCCGCTCATCAACAGGAAGGCGGTGATGGCGAAGGCCACGTCGCCGGCCTGGGCCTGGTGGCGCGACCACAGCAGGACCAGCAGGCCCGTCAGCCCCGCCTGCAGCACCACCATCACGGCGTTCAGCATGCCGCCGGTCAGCACCGCCCGGTTCCAGCTCTTCACCGCCGCCTGGCGCCAAGCCTTGGCCGTGACGGCGAAGCGGGCGGCCTCGCGCCGTTCGGCGCCGAAGGCCTTGACCGTGGCGTTGGAGGTGATGGCGTCGGACAGGTTGGCGCCGATCTCGCTGTCCAGCGCCGCCGCCTTCAGGTTGGCCGGGCGGATCCAGAACTTGGCCAGGGCCAGGCTCAGGGCCATGTAGGTCAGCACCATCACCAGCACGAAGGCGCCCACCAGGGGCCAGTGCAGCAGCATCGAGATGGCCAGGCCGAACAGCACCAGGGTCGAGGGGCCGAGCCACAGCACCAGCTGATCCGACACGGTGTCGTAGCCCCACATGGCCCGGCCCACGCGCCGGACGGTGGCGCCGGCGAAGGTGTCGGCGTGCCAGTCGGCCGAGAACGACTGCACCCGCTCGAAGGCGTCGGTGATCAGGTTCTCCATGTTGCGCGCGGCGAACGGGTTCCAGGTGACGAAGGCGGTGTTGCGGATGGCGAACAGCACCACATAGATCCCGGCGAAGGCGGCCCAGGCCTGCCAGGCCTCGTCCGTGCCGGCCTCGGGCGCGCGCGACACCGCCGTCACCAGGCGGTCGGCCATCCACGGCGCGGTCAGATCGCAGCCCACGGCCAGCAGCATCAGCCCCGCGGACACGGCGAACCAGCGCGGCCGGCGCATCCACTGGCCCACGATGAAGGCCAGCACCTGGCCGTTGCTCAGCACCTTGCGGCCCGGGCCGTCCTGTTCGGAAGAGTCCGTCATGGCCGGCAATGTAGGCGTTCGCAGCCGCATTTGCTGTAGCCGGACACCCTCAATCCGGCGCAAAAAGCGGCCGATGGACTCCGCGCCCCTCCCCGACGCCGCCAACGACAACTGGGTGGACCGCTTCGCCCCCCGGCGCCTGCAGCCGTGGCTGAAGCTCGGCCGCTTCGACCGGCCGGCCGGCGCCTGGCTGCTGCTGCTGCCCGGCTGGCAAGGCATCGCACTGGCCTCGGCCCGCGCCGGGCTGCTGCCCGACCTCGTGCTGCTGCTGAAGTTCCTGGTCGGCGCCTTCCTGATGCGCGCCGCCGGCTGCGCCTGGAACGACATCCTCGACCGCGACCTCGACGCCAAGGTGGCCCGCACCGCCCGCCGCCCGGTGGCTTCGGGCCAGATCAGCGTGAAGCAGGCCCTGCTGTTCCTGGCGCTGTGCAGCCTGGTCAGCTTCGCCATCCTGCTGACCATGCCGCCGGCGGCCATCGGCCTCGGCGTCCTCTCTTTGCTGCTGGTGGCGGCCTATCCCTTGATGAAGCGGATCACCTGGTGGCCGCAGGCGTGGCTCGGCCTCACCTTCAACTGGGGCGCCCTGCTCGGCTACGCCGCCGCCACCGGGGGCATCGACCTGCCCTCCCCGCTGCTCTACGTCTCGGGCCTGTTCTGGACCCTCGGCTACGACACCATCTACGCCATCCAGGACATGGAGGACGACGCCCTGGCCGGGGTGAAGTCGTCCGCCCGCCGGCTGGGGCCGGGGGCGCCGCGGGCGATCCTCGCCTTCTACGGCCTGACCGCCCTGCTCGCCTTCGCTGGCGGCTACGCCGCCCACCTCGGGCCGCTGTTCATCCCGTTCGCCCTGCTCTACGGCCTGCACCTGTTCCGCCAGGCGATCCAGGTGCGCATGGACAGCCCCTCGCTCGCCCTGCGCCTGTTCAAGTCCAACCGCACCGCCGGGCTGATCCTGTTCTTCGGCTTCGCCGCCGGTATGTGGCGGCCCTGAGCGATTCCTGATCGTCGATCACTCTGGTGTGACGCCTGACCGCAGGCCCCTACCGCACTTGCGGTTCGATCCGCGCGGCCCAAGGCCCTAAGGTCGCGCCGCCTATCGCTTTATCCAGACCTCCGGCAGGGCATGATCGACGATCCCGAAGCCTTCATCCGCGAGAACACGGCCCTGCAGCCGGTTCCCCACGCGCCGGAGATCAGCCTCTACGTGGCCGACGAGATCACCCCGATCTGGAAGATGACGGAGGAGGGCCTGGGCGCCATGGGCATTTCCCCGCCGTTCTGGGCCTTCGCCTGGGCGGGCGGTCAGGCCCTGGCCCGCTACGTTCTGGACAACCCGCAGATCGTGGTCGGTAAGGTGGTGCTCGACTTCGCCGCCGGCTCGGGCCTGGTGGCGATCGCCGCCATGAAGGCCGGCGCGGCGCGCACCACAGCCTGCGACATCGACCCGTTCTGCCGCGCCGCAATCGCCGTCAACGCCGAGGCCAACGGCGTCGACATCACCAGCACCATCTGCGACCTGCTCGACCAGCCGCCGCCCAAGGTCGACGTGATCCTGGCCGGCGACATCTGCTACGAGCGGACCGTGACCGCCCGCGTCATGGCCTGGCTGACGGCCGCCCATGCGGCCGGGGCCAAGGTGCTGATCGGCGATCCGGGCCGCACCTACTTCCCCAAGAGCGGCCTGGAGCAGTTGGCCGAGTACCAGGTGCAGACCACCCGCGAGCTCGAGGACTTCGAGATCAAGCGCACCGGCGTGTGGACTTTCCCCGCCTGACGAGATAAGAACATAACAAGAACTTATGAAGGCTCCATGCGCCAGGACGGCAAGCTGGACTATATGGAAATGCCGGGCGGCGACCTGCCCGCGCTGAAGGTCTTCTATGGCGCGGTGTTCGGCTGGCGCTTCACCGACTACGGCCCCGACTACGCCGCTTTCGACGAGGGCCTGGAGGGCGGCTTCTACGCCGGTCCGCGCGGCGACGCGGGCCAGGGCTCCGCGCCCCTGCCGGTGCTGTTCTCCACCGACCTGGAGGCGACCCTGGCCAAGGTGCAGGGCGCGGGGGCCGAGATCACCCGGCCGATCTTCGCCTTCCCCGGCGGCCGCCGCTTCCACTTCCGCGACCCGGCCGGCAACGAACTGGCGGTGTGGGGAAATCCTACGGAAGGGTCCTGAAGTCCGGGCGGAAGGGCCTGGGATTCCAGCCGAAATCGGCCGTCGCGGCGGAGCCGTCGAAGGCCAGGTCCTCGCTCATCCGCGCGCCCATCTGGGCGGTGGCGCCCGGCAGCAACGGGCGGGCGGCGGCGAAGGCGAGGCGCCACAGGCCCTCGGGCAGGGGCAGGATGGCCGGCCGCCGTCCGAGGCCCTCGAACACCCGCTCGGCCATGGCGCGATAGGTCAGGGTCTCGCCGCCCGGCAGGTCATAGGCCCTGTTGTGCGCCGCCGCGCTCCCGGCCGCGGCGATCGCCGCGCCCGCCAGGTCGTCGGCGTGCACCGGCTGGCGCAGGCCCTCGCCCCGGCCGGCGAGCGGCAGGACGCCGAGCTTGCGGATCATCCGCGCCAGGCGGCTGACGTTCTGGTCCTGGCCCTCGGCGTAGATCAGGGTCGGCCGCAGGATCGTCCAGGCCACGCCGTTGGCCTCGCAGAAGCCCCGCATCGCCGCTTCTCCCTCGGCGAGCCGGCGGACCATGCCCTGCTCGTAGGGATCGGGCGAGGCGGCCTTGGTGATGACGCTGGTCGAGGAGAAGGCGACCAGCCGCCGCATCCCCCTCGCCTTCAGGGCCTCTAGCCCCGGCGGCAGATGCCAGACCGGCGAGAGGCTGAGCACCGTCGGACACGCCGGCAACCTGGCCTCGAGCCCCGCATCGGACAGCCCGCCGCGGATCCAGCCGGGCGCATCCGGCGCGGTGCGGCTGAGCGCGTGGACCTCGACCCCCATCGCCTGCAGCCGCGGCAGGGCGAACCGGCCGATCAGGCTGGTGGCCCCGGTCACCAGCACCGGCGTCTTCAGATCGGGCGTCTTCAGATCGGGCGCTTTCGAGGCGGCAGCGTCGCTCATGCCCCTCCTATAGCGGCGCTCGCGTGGAGACGCCTAGCCGCCGGCGGCAGTGATCGCCCGCCGGCCTATGGCCGGGTCGTCGGTGAAGAAGCCGTCGACGCCTGCCGCGATGTAGCGGCTCATCTCGGCCTGCGACCCAGCCTCCTGCCGCGCCGCGTCGCCGCCCGCGCCCTTGAAGTCGGCCGCCAGGAAGGCGTTCTCCGGCCGGAAGGTCCAGATGTGCACCAGCAGCCCCGCCGCGTGGGCGTCGGCCACCAGGCTGGTCGGCTGGCCCAGCTTGCCGTCCTGGCCGAGCGGGATGATCGCCCGCACCTGGGGCGCCACCACGTCGGCATAGGTCTTGATCTCGGCCAGGCCCTTGGGCGTGATCATGTCGCCGTAGGTCATGGCGCCGTTCCTGGCCAGCACGTCCCCCGGCTTCATGGCCGGGTCGTCGACCAGCTGCATCAGCCGCACATTGGCCGGCCGGCCGAGCTTCTGGCGCAGGTACTTCAGGTTTGCGACCTCGAACGACTGGATCTCCACCGGGCAGCGGCGGGTGTAGGCGTGGTCGGCCATCACCTTGAGGAAGCGATCCTCCATCGGCAGGCCCACCCCGGCGAAGTAGGTCGAGTGCTTGATCTCCGGCACGATGCCGATGTCGCGCCCACGCGCCGCCGCCAGGGCCGCCACGAAGTCGAGGTATTCGTAGAAGGTCGGCACCTCGAACTCGCCGTCGTAACGGGTGTTGCCGGGCCGCAGCTTGGGGATGCGCTCGACGGCGCGCAGGGTCTTCAGCTCGGCCAGGGTGAAGTCGTCGGTGAACCAGCCGGTCTGGGTCTCGCCGTCGATGGTCTTGGTGGTCTTCTTGGCGGCGAACTCGGGCCGAGAGGCCACGTCGGTGGTCTCGGTGATGTTCGGCTCGTGCCGCGCCACCAGCACCCCGTCCTTGGTCACGCACAGGTCCGGCTCGACGTAGTCGGCGCCGTCGGCGATGGCGCGGGCGTAGGAGGCCAGGGTGTGTTCGGGCCGCAGGGCGCAGGCGCCCCGGTGGCCGAACAGCTCCAGCTTCGCCGACAGCCGCTTGGGTTGGGCTGTCGCCGCCAGCGGGGCCGCCGCCAGGGCGGCGCCCGCCACCGTTTGTCCGATCAGGGCCCTGCGGGTGAGGGACATCAGAACGTGGCCTGCAGGGTGACGAAGCCCATGGTCGGGGCGATCGGGAAGCCCTGGTAGCCGCCCGAGTTGCCGGTGACAACGGCGGTCGACACGCCCTTGGTGTTGCCGAGGTTGGTGACGTTGAGGCTGATCCGGGCCGACTTCATGAAGCTCGGCACGGTCGCCAGGCTGTAGCTGGCCTCCGCCCCGACCAGGAAGGTCCCCGGAACCGACAGGTCGTTCAAGTAGGTGACGTAGCGGCGACCGATGTAGTCGCCGTTCACCTGGGCCTCGAACGGTCCCCAGTGGGTGCTGGCGATGAACTTGTTGGTCCAGTCGGGCGTCAGGGGCACCCACTTGCCGCCGGTGGCCACCGTCGACTGCGTGCCGTTGGCCGCGCCGGTGGCGTAGTTCGAGTCATAGGTCGAGCGGTTGTAGGAGACCGCGTCGTAGAGCTGGAAGTGCGGCCCGAAGTGCAGGGTCACCGCCACGTCCACGCCGTCCGTCGTCACCCCGCCCACGTTGGCCAGCACGGCCGCGCCGGGGTTGATGAAGTTGTAGGAGGCGATGTTCAGCAGGCGGTTGGCGAAGTTCACATGGTAGTAGTTCGCCTGCCCCTCGATCCCGGTCAGCCAGCCCATGGTCATGCTGTGCCGGGTGCGCGCGCCGAGCTCGTAGGTCCAGGCGGTTTCGGGGCGCACCGTCTGCTTGAACTGGTCGAAGGCCAGCTGGCTGCCCAGGCTCCACGGCGAGAAGCCGTAGAAGTTCGAGCCCGCGCCATAGGGGATGAACTGGCGCATGTTCTTTTGCACGTTGAAGAACAGTTGCTCGTTGGCGGTCGCGTCCCACACCGCGCCGACCTGGGGCAGGAACCAGTCGGACGAGGTCAGGCTCCCCGTGGGGTAGTTGGTCTGGGCGGCCGGCGGCGGCAGGCTCACCTGCTGCACCCGCACCTCGTCGCCTGCGCTCTGCCAGCTGGTCTTGAAGCCGGCCTGCAGCAAGAGGCTCGGCAGGATGCGCCACTGGTCCTGCAGGTGGAACTGCACGTCGTCGACGTGGAACTCGAAATAGTACTGGGTCAGCACGTGGCCCCCGCCGGGCTCGCTGTAGGGGTCGAGGTCGTTGTTGGCGCCGCTGAACGGATACCAGACCCGGTGCTGGGCCGGCAGGTTGTGCTCCCACCACACGCCTGCCTCGATCTGGTGATCGCCGAGCTTCCAGTCGCCGGTCGAGATCAGGCCCGCGCGGTTGTCGCGGTACTCGGTGGTGCGCACCTCGTTGCCCGTGCCGCCGAACAGGGTCGACAGGTTCGCCAGGCTGTACCTGGTGTTGGCGTTGGCGGCTGCCTGGCTGATCGGCGCCGGGTTGTTGTCGGCGTCGCGCACCAGACCCGGGAAGTAGGCGGCGAAAAGCGACGGCAGGCCGGCCTGGTTGATCGGCCCCGCCACGATCCCGCGGCCGTAGTTGTAGTGGTAGTAGGCCTGGTTCGACCAGGTGAAGTCGTCGGTCACCTTCCAGTCGAGCTTGGCGTAGGTCAGCACGTCGGTGCGCTGGGCGGCGCTGAAGCAGTTGGAGAAGTTGTTGCCCTGGGCGGTGGGCGGGCTGCCCGGCAGGTTGTTGTCGGCCGGCGACGCCGCGAGGGTCGAGCTGCAGGCCGCCAGGTTCGGATAGAGGAACGGGCGGGTATAGGGCGTGTAGGTCCCCGCGCCGCCCGCCTGGTTGCCGAAGCCGGTGGCGTCCTCGTTCGGCTCGACCTTGTCGGACCAGTCGCCGTAGAGCGTCAGCTTGGCGCGCGAACCCTCGGTGAGCAGCTTGAAATTGGCCTGGTCGTCACGCTGGTGGCCGTTGAAGTCCCAGGCCTTGGCGTCGTGGTGCAGGCCCGAGACATAGAGATTGGCGTCGCCGCCCAGGAACTTGAACGTGCCGGTGTCCAGCCGCAGGAAGGTGCGGGTGGTGGCGTAGCTGCCCACCGTCTCGCGCACGTCGAAGGTGCGCGCCTTCAAGGGGTCGCTGGAGAAGGTCTCGATGGCCCCGCCGAGGTTGGAGGTGGAGGCGACGTGCAGACCGCCGGCGCCCGAGGACAGGCTCACCTTGCCGAGGTTCTCGCTGATCAGGGCGCGCGACACCGACAGGCCGTTGTAGTTGCCGTACTGCTGGTCGCCCAGCGGCACGCCGTCCATGGTGTAGCCGAGCTGCTGGGTGGAGAATCCGTGCACGAACAGGCTCTCGTTCTGCTCGTTGTTGCCCCACGGGTCGGCGGTCTGGAACACCACGCCGGGCAGGCTCTGGATCGCCTTCAGGGGGCTGATGCCGGGCAGGATCTTCTGGCTCTCCTGGCCGGCCAGGGTCACCGACGAACGGGTGGTGCGGGCGCTGGTCACCACCACCTCGCCGACCTGGCCCGCCCGCAGGGAAGCATCGGCGGACGTGTCCTGGGCGAAGGCGGCGCCGGCGGCGCAGACGCCCGCCAAGGTGGTTGCGGACAGCAGCAGGGCGCGCAGCGCGCGGCCGGTCGAAACGCTCATGGGCACTTCCCCTCGATTCGCCGCTGACGCCGCGCTCGGGGGAGGCCCTAGGGCCTGGATTCAACCTTTGGGCGACAGGTCGGTTACGGTTCCATGAAATAGGGCGGGACGGGGCGCGGAGGTCGGCGGTTGCGCCGGCTCCGCGCCCCTGGGCCAAGGCCGCTGGATCAAGCGGCGCGAGGTCGCGAAGGCTCGCTCTCCGCCTCGTCGCCGGTGAGCTGCAGCTTGTCGGCCAGCAGCAGGGTCATGAGGGCCTGTACCGCGCCGCCCCCGCCCTCGGCTCCGGCGCCCGAGATCTGCACCTTGGGCACCACGTCCACGCCCGAGGTCTCCAGCGCCTGGGCGAAGCGCTCGGCCACCTGGCGGGTCAGCTGGTAGCGGGCGCCGCCGGAGGCCTCGACCTGGCTGCGGATCGCCTCGGCCTGGGCGAGGCCCACCTTGGTCACCTTCTCCGCCTCGGCCAGGGCCAGGGCCACCACCCGCTTGGCCTCGCCCTCGCCGAGCAGCCGCGTGCGGTCGGCCTCGGCCTCGGCCAGGGTGCGGGTCTGGTCGGCCTCCTGCCGCGAGCGGGCGAGGTTGGCCTTGCCGGCGTTCTGCTGCACCAGGATCGACAGCTCCGACTGGGTGATGGCGGTCTGCTGCTCGGCCTTGGCCTGGGCCTCGCGCAGCTCGCGCTCCTTCTCCGCCGCCAGCTTCTGCCGCTCGTAGGTGCCGACCTGCTCGTCGGCGATCTGGCGCTGGCGCAGCTGGGTCAGGATGCGCTCGATCTGGTCGTCGCCGCCTGCGCTCGGCCGCGGCGTGCCGATCAGCACTTCCTGGAGCTCGAGGTTGTACTGGCCGAACTTGGCCCGCATCTCCTGCGAGGACTGGTCCTGGATGGCGCTGCGGTCCTGCAGCAGCTCGATCAGGGTGCGGGTCTGGCCGATGTTCTTGAAGTAGGCCGAGACCATCGGGTCGAGGGTCTGTTCAACCAGCTTCTTGATGTCGCCGAACCGTTGGATGACCAGCGGCGCCTTGCGGTAGTCGATGTGCACCACCACCGACACCGGCAGGGTCGGCTCGAAGGCGTCGCGGGTGATCAGGCTGACCTCGGCCAGGTTCTCGTCGAACTTGTGCGAGCCGATGGCGTTGGCCTCCCACTTCAGGATGAAGTTGGTGGTCGGCACCATGGTCACCCGGCCGGCATAGGTGTTGAAGGCGTACTTGCCGGGCATCAGCGGGTCGCACCACACGCCGCGGCGGCCGTTCTGCACCAGCTCGCCGTGCCGGTAGCCCTCGCCCGAGGTGTCGACCCCGGCCTCGCCGGTATAGGACACCACCACCCCCACCTGGCCGACCTCGACCACGGTCTTGGCGATCCGCTCGACGGTCGCGAACAGGCGGTTGACGTAGTAGGTGCCCTCGACCAGCACCTGCAGCTGGCGGCCCTTGCGGCCCCCGGCGGCCAGGAACTTCTCGCGGTCCTGGAAGCTGTTGTGGAAGCGCGGGGCGTCGGCCGGGTCGTCGCCGACCGCGGGGGCGATGATCTCGCCGGCCGCCAGGGCCGGGCCGTCGTGCACCGTCACCACGCCCACCTGATCCTCGGCGTCCTTCAGCACCACCGGCTCGAAGCCGGCGCGGGCCTCGATGATCTCGGCCATCTTGGCCAGCAGCTGGGCCTCGTCGCCGTCCAGGCTCAGGGAGAACAGGCGGTCCTTGGTGACCACCACGAACTCGGCCAGGTTGATGGCGTAGGAGCCTTCGCGCAGCACCGCGCGCTGCGGGCCCTTCTGGCCGCCGGCCTCGAGGAAGCCGCGGGCGTCCTGGAAGTCGAGCACGCCGGCGTTGGAGGCCAGGGCCTGGTCGGGCGCCAGCGGGCGGCCGTCGCGGGCGAACACATAGCCGATGCGGCCCTGGGGAATGGTCACCAGGGAGGCGACGTGCAGCCGGTACTGGAACGGCATGAAGAAATGCAGGCCGCCGCGCAGCACCTCGGGCTGGAAGCCGGCCTCGCCGCGCAGGGCGATCAGGCCGCTGCGGATCGAGCCGCGCCCGCTCCACAGCTTCTCGACGATGGCGATGCGGTTGTTGCCGATATAGCGGACGACGCCGGACAGGCGCACCAAAAGGGCCGCCACGAGGATGACGGCCAACGCCGAACCGATATACGGCCCGAGCGCAATCAACGATGTCATGGGAACACCCCGTAGGCCGCCTGAATGGCGATCATCGCCTCATGGTTGGAGCGGCCGGATCAAGACATATGGCACAGCTTGTGCGCTGCAACATCACGCCGCGATCACAACCGCGCGAACGACGCTCTTTCAATCACGGCGCGAATGTGGCGAGCACGGCCGATGAGTGGGCGGATGACAAGGCCCGCGCCGCCCTCTAGCTTCCGCCCGCTTTGAGGCGGGTGGCGCATGGCCTATCGATCCCTTCGTGAATTCCTCGTCGAGCTCGAGAAGGCCGGCGAGCTGGTGCGCGTGTCCGAGCCGGTCTCCACCGTGCTCGAGATGACCGAGATCCAGACGCGCCTCCTGGCCACCGGCGGGCCGGCGGTGCTGTTCGAGAAGCCGATCCTGGCCAATGGCCAGCCCTCGCCCATTCCGGCCCTGGCCAACCTGTTCGGCACGGTCAAGCGCGTGGCCATGGGCGTGACCCTGGAGGGCAAGGCCCGCACCACCGCCAAGGAGCTGCGCGAGGTCGGCGAGCTCCTGGCCTTCCTGCGCCAGCCCGAGCCGCCGCGCGGCTTCGGCGAGGCCATGGAGATGCTGCCCCTGGCCAAGACCGTGATGTCGATGCGGCCCAAGACCATCGGCAAGGCCCCCGTGCAGGAAGTGGTGCTGACCGGCGACCAGATCGACCTGTCCAAGCTGCCGATCCAGACCTGCTGGCCGGGCGAGCCCGCGCCCCTGATCACCTGGCCCCTGGTGGTCACCAAGGGCCCTTCGGACTCCAAGGAGGACGACTTCAACCTCGGCATCTACCGCATGCAGGTCCTGGGGCCGAACAAGACCATCATGCGCTGGCTGGCCCACCGCGGCGGAGCCCAGCACCACCGCCGCTGGAAGGCCGCCGGCAAGCGCGAGCCCCTGCCCGCCTGCGCCGTGCTGGGCGCGGACCCCGGCACCATCCTGGCCGCCGTCACCCCCGTGCCCGACACCCTCTCGGAATACCAGTTCGCCGGCCTGCTGCGCGGGGCCAAGGTCGAGCTGGTCCCGGCCAAGACCCAGCCCCTGCTGGTGCCCGCCGAGGCCGAGATCGTGCTGGAAGGCCTGGTGCACCTGGACCAGTACGAGGACGAGGGGCCCTACGGCGACCACACCGGCTACTACAACTCGGTCGAGCGCTTCCCGGTGTTCGAGGTCACGGCGATCACCATGCGCAAGGACCCGATTTACCTGACCACCTTCACCGGCCGCCCGCCCGATGAGCCCAGCGTGCTCGGCGAGGCGCTGAACGAGGTGTTCATCCCCCTGTTCCAGCAGCAGTTCCCCGAGGTGGTCGACTTCTGGCTGCCGCCGGAGGGCTGCAGCTACCGCATCGCCGTGGTGTCGATGAAGAAGGCCTACCCCGGCCACGCCAAGCGGGTGATGCTGGGCGTGTGGTCGTACCTGCGTCAGTTCATGTACACCAAGTGGGTCATCGTCGTGGACGACGACATCGACGCGCGCGACTGGAAGGACGTGATGTGGGCGCTGTCCACCCGCATGGATCCGGCCCGCGACATCACCGTGATCGAGAACACCCCGATCGACTACCTGGACTTCGCCTCCCCCGAATCCGGCCTCGGCTCCAAGATCGGCCTCGACGCCACCAACAAGTGGCCGCCGGAGACCCACCGCGAATGGGGCGAGAAGATCGCCATGGACCCCGAGGTGGTGAAGGCGGTCAGCGAGAAGTGGGTCAAGCTTGGCCTGTCCGGCGACGGAAAGCCCATCTGGAAATAAAGCTCAGCTGAACATCAGCGCGCTTGCCACAAATTGAACACAAGTAGTTTTTCCGCAGATCGCTACCGATCGGCGCAAATCACAAGCGGAACACTGCGTTAACAGTTGCGTTACCTCCCCACACATCCACACCGGAGGAAAACGCTATGAACAAGTACATGCTCCTGGGCGCCGCCTGCGCCCTGCTCGCCGGCCCGGCCCTGGCCCAGTCCACCACCGTGACTGAGCACGCCGACGGCTCGACCACCACCACTACCCGCGAGAGCGTGACCAAGAAGGACAACTCGGGCACCGTCACCGGCGCGGCCGGCGGCGCGGTGGCCGGCGCCGTGGTCGGCGGTCCGGTCGGGGCCGTGATCGGCGGCGTCGCCGGCGCGGCGGTGGGCCATGCGGCCGCCCCGCCCACCGAAGTGCGCACCTACGTCACCCGCCAGAAGACGGCCCCGGCGACCTACGAGGGCCAGATCGAGGTCGGCAAGCCGATCGCGGGCTCGGTCACCTGGCAGGAAGTGCCCAGCTACCCGAAGTACCACTGGGCCTATCTCAACAACCAGCGCGTGGTGGTGGACGACAACCACAACGTGGTGGCCGTCTACACCGACTAAGCGGACTTGATGTCCAAGCCTTCAGGGGGACGCTTCGGCGTCCCCTTTCTTCTTTGCGCTACCGCGCTTCTCGCTGCTCGAGCGCGCTTTCCTTTTTTCGCGCTGTTCGAGCGCGCCTGGCGTCTTGCGGGCGAGGCCCGCCCTCCCCCATATGGCCCCATGGACGAAGATCTGTTGCATGACCTGGTTCGCGGCGCCCTGAAGGCCGGGGCCGACGCGGCCGAGGCCGTGGTGGGCGAACGCCAATCCCTTTCCGTCGGCGTGCGGCTCGGCAAGCTCGAGGAGGTCGAGCGCGAGGAGGCGCGCGACCTCGGCCTGCGGGTGTTCATCGGCAAGCGCCAGGCCGCCGTATCCGGCTCGGACGTCTCGCCCGAGGGCCGCGCCAAGCTGCTCGACCGCGCCCTGAACATGGCCCGCCTGGCGCCGGAGGACCGCTACGCCGGCCTGGCCCCCGAGGACCGCCTGGCCCACGGCCCCTTCCCCGACCTCGAGCTCTACGATCCCGCCGAGCCCACGCCCGAGCATCTGGAAGCGCTGGGCCTCGCCGCCGAGGACGCCGCGCGGGCCGTGCAGGGCGTGACCAACTCCGACGGCGGAACCGGCGCCTGGTCCTCCGCCCGCTACTTCATGGTCACTTCCGACGGCTTCGTCGGGGCGCACCAGGCCTCCAGCTTCGCGGTCTACGCCTCGGCCATCGCCGGCGACGACAACGGCATGGAGCGCGGCGGCGACGGTCGCTCGACCCGTTGGCAGGCCGACCTGCCCTCGCCGGCGGAGATCGGCGCCGAGGCCGGCAAGCGCGCCGTCCAGCGTCTGGGCGCGCGCAAGATCGACAGCCGCACCGCCCCGGTGATCTTCGAGGACCGGGTGGCCATGTCGCTGATCGGCCCCTTGATCGGCGCGGTCGCCGGGCCCTCGATCGCCCGCGGCGTCTCCTTCCTGAAGACCAAGCTCGGCCAGCAGATCTTCCCGCAAGCCATCACCGTCCTGGACGAGCCGCACCGGCGCCGGGGCCTGGGCTCCCAGCCATTCGACGACGAGGGCGTGGCCAACCACGACACCGCCATCATCGACAAGGGCGTGCTCACGACCTGGCTGCTCAACAGCGCATCCGCCCGCCAGCTGGGGCTGGAGACCACCGGCCACGCCTCGCGCGGCCTCGCCAGCCCTCCGGGCGTGGGCGTCTCGAACCTCACGGTCCAGCCCGGCGAGCGCGACCTGAACGGCCTGATGGTCGACGCGAAGGAGGGCTTGCTGGTCACCTCCATGTTCGGGCCCTCGCTGAACAACAACACCGGCGACTGGTCGACCGGGGTATCCGGCTTCTGGTTCGAGGACGGGCAGATCGCCTATCCGGTCACCGAGATCACCGTGGCCGGCAACCTGATCGACATCTACGGCCGCCTGGTGGCGGGCTCGGACCTGGTCTACCGCTCATCGCGCAACTCGCCGTCCCTGCTGGTCGACGCCCTCGCCATCGCGGGGCGATGACCCCGACTCCGGTCCAGCCTGGGAGCGATCTCGACCTGATCCGCGCCGCGGCGCTGGAGGCTGGCCGCCTGGCGCTCGAAGCCCGGGCCGAGGGGCTGAAGGTGTGGTCCAAGCCGGGCGGCTCGCCAGTGACCGACGCCGACATCGCCGTCGACACCCTGCTCAAGCTGCGCCTCAAGGCGGCCCGGCCCAACTACGGCTGGCTATCCGAGGAGACCATCGACGACGAGGCGCGCCTCGGCGTGCGCCGCCTGTTCGTGGTCGACCCGATCGACGGCACCGCCGCCTACCTCAAGCACAAGCCCTGGTTCACGGTGTGCATCGCCGTGGTCGAGGACGGCCGGCCGACCGCGGGCGTGGTTCACGCCCCCGAGCTCGGCGAGACCTATGAGGCGACCTTCGGCGGCGGCGCGCGGCTCAACGGCGCCGCCATCGGCCCTTCGGCCCGCGCCGAGCTCGACGGCGCCGCCATGCTCGGCGACGCCCGCATGTTCGCCGACCCGCGCTGGCCCCGCCCCTGGCCGCCGATGCGGATCGAGAGCCGCAACTCCATCGCCTACCGCATGGTGCTGGTGGCCTCCGGGGCCTTCGACGCGGCCCTGGCGCTGACGCCCAAGAACGACTGGGACCTGGCCGCCGCCGACCTGATCGCCAGCGAGGCGGGCGCCTATGTCGCGGACCATCGCGGCCGGCCGTTTCTCTACAACCGGCCTGCGCCACAGCAACGCAGCCTTTTGTGCGCCGCGCCCGGCCTCAGCGAGTTGATTTTACAACGCGTCGGCCATATCGATCCCCGCGACTGACGGCCCCGGGGGCCGCGACGGCGAATCGGAGATTGGCATGCACATCGTGCTGGGCGGCGAACTCAAGTCCCTGGAAGGCCAGCTCGAGTTCCGCGACCCCTCCAAGGTGGAATTCGTCGGCGCCTACGCCAGCTACGAGGACGCCGTCGTCGCGTGGCGCGCCCGCGCCCAGCAGACCGTCGACAACGCCCTGGCCCGCTACTTCATCATCGACGCCAACCGCCTGCTGACGCCGGCGCACTGAACGGGAAGCCGACGCCTCGCCCCATCCTGGCTGACCTGGCGGGCAAGGTCTGGACCTCGCCCTGGTCGGCGCTGGGGCTGCTCGCCGCCGTTGCGGGCTACATCCTTGGTGAGGCCCTGGGGACCCGACCCCGTTTCCGGCGCGGCGCCTCTGCGATCCGGATCACCGGCTTTCCCGTCGGGCGCGGCGCGCTGTGCCTGGGGAACGTCCAGCTCTATGCCGGCGGCGCGACGCCCGAAACCATCGGCCGCCCCTACGCGCCGGGGCTGAAGGCCATCCCGCTCGGCGACCACGAAGACGCCCACACCCGCCAGTATCAGATCCTCGGGCCGGCCTTCGTCCCGCTCTATTTCCTGTACGGCGGCTTCAGCGCCGACAATCCCTTCGAGACCTCCGCCGACCATTGCGCCGCCGGCGTGGGCGGCCCGTTCGCCTGCTTCCGGTCCGGTCCTCTGGCCTCGCTGCGCGACTGGCCCAGATGACCTATTCCCGCCGCAGCAGTCCCTCGGTGAGCAGGCTCCCCCACCCCTTGGCGCGGAAGTCGGCCTTCATCTCGTCCGGTTTGTAGAGCGGGCTCTCCACCCATTCGGTGAAGCTCATGCCCTTGGGCTCGCCCTCGGCGAGGTAGCGCTCGAAGGTGTAGTCCAGCACGCCGGTCTTGCCGGCCTTGATGTGCAGGTAGCGGAACGACAGCTCCTTCATCGCCTCGCGGATCGGCAGGCCCAGGCGATAGTGGGCGTAGAGCGCGCTCATGATCCCGGCCCGGTCCGCGCCCGACTTGCAGTGCAACAGGGCCGGATATTCGATCTCGTCGAACAGCGTCTTGGCCCCCAGCACCCGCGCCCGCGAGGGAACCTCGCGGGAGGTGACCACGAAGTCGACCATCTTGATGCCGAGCTTGTCGCAGGCGTCCTTCTCCAGGGCGTAGAAGCTGCCGTCGAACCCGCCACGCAGGTTGATCACGGTCTTGATGCCGCGCGCCTTCCACCACTTCAGCTGGAACGGCCAGGGCTGGTTGGTGCGCACCAGCTCGGGCGTGATCCAGTGCGCGTTCTGGAAGCCCACGCGCAGGTAGGCGTGATCGTTCCACAGGTAATGCAGGTAGGTGCGCAGGCGGCCGAGGCGCGAGGTCAGGTTGAATTCGGGCAAGGGGGACCGATCTAGGAGGTTGCGCGCCTCAGATAGCGGTTCGAGGTCCACAATTGAAGCGCGGCGCCCCGCGCACTAGCGACGCAGACCCCGCTTCTGTAGACACAGCCTCATGAACGCAGCGGCAACTCCAGACCCCAAGGGCCCTTCCGGCCGCGCGGTCGCCCTGCGCCTCTATCGCACCTATCTGGCGCCGCACTGGAAGAGCCTGCTGCTGTCGATGGTCTGCGCCGCGGGCGTGGCGGCGTTCAGCGCCGGCCTCGCCTATCTGCTCGGTCCCGCGATCCGCCAGCTGTTCTTCAACAAGGACGCGTCGGCGCTCCTCTACATCCCCCTGGCCATCGCCGTCGTCGCCTTGCTGCGCACGGCCTGCCAGGTCGGCCAGGCGGTGCTGGTCAACCGGGTGGGCAACCGCATGGTCGGCCAGATCCAGGTGCAGCTCTTCGGCCGCCTTGTGCGGGCGGACCTGGCCCAGCTCCGCTCGGCCCACTCCGGCGCCCATCTGTCGTCGATCCTCTACGAGGCGGGCCTGGTGCGCGAGGCGGCCACCAACGGCCTGGTCAACTATGTGCAGAACGCCCTGACCATCGTCGCCACCGTGGCCCTGATGCTGCGCCAGGACGTGGGCCTGACCCTGATCGTGCTGATCGGCGCCCCGATCGCCTCGAGCGTCATGGGCCGCTACTCCAAGCGCACCAAGAAGGCCGCCCAAGGGGCCATGGCCGAGACCTCGGCTCTTTCCACCGCGATCATGGAGAGCCTGGACGGCGTCAAGATCGTCAAGATGGAGAACCGCGAGGCCTTCGAGGAAGGGCGCGTGGCCGGAGTGGTGTCGCGCCGCGAGGCCCATCTGATCAAGGGCGCCAACGCCCGCTCCACCGCCGCTCCGGCCACCGAGGCGGTCATGACCCTGCTCACCGCCGGGATCATCGCCTACGCCGGCTGGCGGGCGATCCACCGCGGCTTCGGCCTCGACAACCTCACCGTGTTCCTGACCGCCGTGGCCATGGCCTCGCAGTCGCTGCGGCAGGTGGCCAACCTGCAGACGGTGATGGGCGAAGGCCTGACCGCCGCCGCGCGCCTGTTCGCCGCCCTCGACATCGCGCCGGAGATCAAGGACGCCGCCACCGCCCACGCCCTGCCCCGCGTGCAGGGCCGCATCGAGTTCCAGGACGTGCGCTTCGCCTACGGCCCGGAGATCCCGGCGCTGGACGGCGTCGACATCGAGGCCCATCCCGGCGAGACGATCGCCCTGGTCGGCCCCTCCGGCGGCGGCAAGAGCACCATCCTCAACCTGGCGCCGCGCTTCTACGACGTGCAGGGCGGCGCCGTGCGCATCGACGGCCATGACGTGCGCGAAGTGACGCTCGCCTCCCTGCGCGAGCAGATCGCCCTGGTCACCCAGGAACCGTTCCTGTTCGACGACACCATCCGCGCCAACATCGCCTACGCCCGCCCGGACGCCTCCCAGGCGCAGATCGAGCAGGCGGCCGAGGCGGCGGCCGCGCACGAGTTCATCACCGCCCTGCCCCAAGGGTACGACACCCCGGTCGGCGAGCTCGGGTCGCGCCTGTCGGGCGGCCAGCGCCAGCGCATCGCCATCGCCCGGGCCTTCCTCAAGGACGCTCCGATCCTGCTGCTCGACGAGGCCACCTCGGCGCTCGATACCGAGAGCGAGGCCAAGGTGCAGGAGGCCCTGGAGCGGCTGATGGCCGGGCGCACCACCGTGCTGATCGCCCATCGCCTGTCCACCGTGCGCCACGCCGACCGCATCTATGTGATCGACCGCGGCCGGGTGGTGGAGGTCGGCGCGCACGACACCCTGATGGCCTATGGCCGCCTCTACGCGCGCCTGGCCGGATCCCAGGACCTGGAGCCGGAGTCCGTTACTGTGAAGGACTCCGGGCCGTGAAGAAGCTGCTGCGCTCGGACCCGGTCCAGGAATTCCTCGGCTGGTTCAGCTGGCTCTATCTTGAGCTGGTGATCCGCACCATCCGCTGGACCCGCATCGGCGAGGAGCCGGACGGCCCGCTCGGCCAGGTGCTGCGCGGTCCGGGCGGCATGATCGGCTGCTTCTGGCACGGCAACATCGCCCTCTCGATCACGGCCAAGGTGGCGGTGATCGAGCACAAGCTGACCCGCATCCTGATCTCCCTGTCGCCCGACGGCGAGTTCATCGCCCGCTCGATGGTGCGCCACAACATGCCGCCGATCCGGGGCTCCTCGACCAAGAAGAAGGACAAGGGCAAGGCCAAGGGCGGCGCGGCCGCCTTCCGCGAGGCGCTCGACCTGCTGGACGACGGCGGCATCCTGGTGGTCACCCCCGACGGCCCGCGCGGTCCGGCCGAGCAGATGGCGCCCGGCACAGTGCGCATCGCCCGTCGCGCCCAGGTCCCGGTGTTCCTGCTGGGCCTCGCGGCCCGCCCGGTGCTGCGCCTGAAGTCGTGGGACCGCACCAAGCTGCCGGGCCTGTTCGGGCGGGGCTGCATCATCTGGGACGGGCCCCACCTGTGCCCCGCCGACGCCAGCGACGAAGAGATGGACCGGCTCGCCGTCGAATGGGCGGCCGCCATGACCGCCGCCTGCGCCCGCGCCGAAGCCATCCTCGACCGATGAGCCCCCTGCCATGAGCCCCCTGCCATGAGCCCGGGCCTGGCCGCCTACCGCTGCCTGACCGGCCTGCTGGAGCCCCTCGCTCCACAGGTGCTGGCCGGGCGCGCGCGCCGGGGCAAGGAAGACCCCGCGCGGATGGGCGAGCGGCTCGGCCGTCCGTCGCTGGCGCGGCCGGAGGGCGAGCTCGTCTGGCTGCACGGCGCCAGTGTCGGCGAGACCCTGTCGCTGCTGCCCCTGGTCGAAGCGCTCGCCCGGGCCCGTCCGGACCTGAGCCTGCTGATCACCTCGGGCACCGTCGCCGCCGCCGAGGTCATGAAGCAGCGCCTGCCGGCCGGCGTCCTGCACCAATACGCCCCCGTCGACGCCCCGGGCCCGGTGAAGCGTTTCCTCGCCCACTGGCGGCCCTGCCTGGCGGTGTTGGTCGAGAGCGAGCTCTGGCCGAACTTGCTGCACCACAGCCGCAAGGCCGGCTGCCGCCTGGCCCTGCTCGGCGCCCGTGTCTCCGAGGACAGCGCCAAGGGCTGGGCCCGCGCGCCCAAGTCGGCCCGCGCCCTGCTCTCGGCCTTCGACCTGATCCTGGCGCAGGACGCCCGCAGCGTGACCAAGCTGAAAGCCCTGGGCGCGCAGGTGGCCGGCGAGCTCGACCTGAAGCAGGCGGCCGCGCCGCTACCCCATGACGAGGCCGCGCTGCAGGCGTTCAAGGACGAGCTTTGCGGCCGCCCCGTGGTCGTCGCCGCCTCCACCCATCCGGGCGAGGACGAGCAGGTGGTGACGGCCCTGCTGTCCCTGCCCGAGCCCCGGCCCCTGCTGGTGCTGGCCCCCCGCCACCCTGCCCGCGGCCCGGACCTGGCCGACCGCCTGCGCGCCCAGGGCTTGAAGCTGTCGCGGCGCGGCGGCGGCGAGCGCATCGCCGGCGACACCGAGATCTACCTGGCCGACACCCTGGGCGAACTCGGCCTGTTCTTCCGCCTGGCCCAAGTGGTGGTGATGGGCGGCGGCTTCGGCGATGGGATCGGCGGCCACAACCCGCTGGAGCCGGCGCGGCTCGGCCTGCCGGTCGTGACGGGGCCCGACGTGGCCAACTTCCACGACACCTACGCCGGCCTGCTGCACGCCCACGCCGCCCTGATGACCCCGCACCAGGCCGCACTCAACGCCGCCCTGGCCGACCTCCTGGCCAACCCCGAGCGCGCCGCCGAGATGGGCCGGCGAGCCACGGCCCACGCCGAGGCGCAGGGCGATGCGGCCAGGGCGGCGCTCAGCGCGCTCGAACCTCTGCTGCCCAAGGCGCCCGCCCGGTGAGGCTCGGCACGCCCCGCTGGTGGTATGTGCGCAGCGGCGCCCCCGCCCCCATCACCCGCGCCCTGCTCCGCCCGGTCTCCTGGATCTGGACCGCCGCGACCGCCCGCCGGATCGCCAAGGCCGAGCCGGTCGATCCGGGGGTCCCGGTGATCAGCATCGGCAACCTGACCATGGGCGGCTCCGGCAAGACGCCGGTGGCGCGCGAGGTGTTGGGGCGGCTGCGGGCGATGGGCGTGCACGCCCACGGCCTGTCGCGCGGCTATGGCGGGCGCGAGCCCGGCCCGCTGCAGGTCGACCCGGCCGTGCACACCGCCGCCGACGTGGGCGACGAGCCGCTGATGTTGGCCGGCGACGGCGCGTTCTGGATCGCCCGCGACCGCGCCGCGGGCGCTGAAGCGGCGGTCCGGGCCGGCGCGCAGGCCGTCGTGCTCGACGACGGCCACCAGAACCCGGCACTGAGGAAGGCCTTGTCGATCGTCGTGGTCGACGGCGAAACCCGGGGCGACGAATGGCCGTTCGGCGACGGCGCCGTGTTCCCGGCCGGCCCCCTGCGCGAACCTCTGGCCATGGGGCTCGGCCGGGCCGACGCGGTGGTGCTGATGCTGCCCGCCGACCTCGCCGCGCCCGATCCGGAGCTGCTGGCCGCCTTCGGCGACAAGCCGGTGCTGACCGCCCATCTGCTGCCCGCCGAGCCCCCGCCGCCCGGTCCCCAGCTCGGCTTCGCCGGCGTCGCCAAGCCGTGGAAGGTGGAGGCGGCGCTCAAGGCGGCCGGCTGCGAGCTCGTCGACTTCGGCAGCTATCCCGACCACGCCGGCTTCAGCGAGGGCGCGCTGAAGTTCCTCGAAGACCGGGCCCGGGCGTTCGGCGCCGGCCTGGTCACCACCGAAAAGGACTGGGCGCGCCTGCCGCCGGCCTGGCGCGCCAGGGTCAGGGCCTGGCCGGTCAAGGCGGTGTTCGACGACCCGGCGGCTCTGGACCGACTGCTGCAGGCGGTGGTGGTCAGAGCGTCAGGTGCAGGAACTGGTTGAACGCGCTCGGCTGGTAGTCGGCGAAAGGCTCGCCAAGGGCGAAGCCCCGCTTGCGGTAGAGGGCCAGGGCCGGCTCGAACTCCGCCGTCGAGCCGGTCTCCAGGCTCAGCCGCTTCAGGCCGCGCCGCCGCGCCTCGCCGATGATGTGCTCCAGTAGCTGAGCCGCCACGCCGCGCCGCAGATGGGCCGGCGCCGTGCGCATGGATTTCACCTCGCCCGAACCGTCGCCCAGCATCTTCAGCGCCCCGATGCCGGCGAGGGCCTCGCCGTCCCAGGCCGACCACACCGTCATGCCCGGCGCCTTCAGGCCCGAGAGGTCCAGGGCGAACGAGAACTCCGGCGGGCTCGCCGCCAGCATCCCGGCCAGGTGCAGGGCCAGCAGCCGCCGCACCGCCTCGCCCTCGAGATCGTCTTCGCGAATGTCGAACATGCGCCACCGTCTACCCAAGCCGGAACCAGGCTTCTAGATTGGACTCTCCAGGGAGGCTCGCATGACCCGGTTCAGCGTGATCCGCGCCCGCGCCGAGACGCGCAAAGGCGGCCCCGAGGCCCTGGCGAAACTGCTGCCGCCCGAGCCGTCGATGGCGACCCTGGCCGCGCTCGGCGACGATCGCGTCCTGGCGGAGATGACCAAGCGGGTGTTCTCGGCCGGGTTCGTGTGGAGCGTGATCGAGGCCAAGTGGCCGGGCTTCGAAGCGGCCTTCCTGCAGTTCGAACCCGCCGCCCTCGCCTTCCAGCCTGACGAGTTCTGGGAAGGCCTGGCCAGCGACACCCGCATCATCCGCAACGGAGCCAAGATCATGGCGGCCCGCCACAACGCCCTGTTCGTGCAGGACATCGCCCGTGAGCACGGCGGCTTCGGCCGGTTCCTGGCCGGGTGGCCTCCGTCGGACCAGATCGGCCTGATGGCCCTGCTCGCCAAGCGCGGCAGCCGGCTCGGCGGGGCCACGGGCCAGATGTTCCTGCGCTTCATCGGCTGGGGCGGCTTCGTCCTGTCGCGCGACGTGATCGCCTGCCTGCGCGACGCCGGCCTCGACATCGCCGACGATCCCAAGAGCAAGGGCGACCTGGCCCGGATCCAGGCCCAGTTCAACGCCTGGGCGGAGGAGTCCGGCCTGTCCCTCTTCCGGCTGTCGCGCATCTGCGCCATGTCGGCCGGGACCAACTACGAGCCCGAGCGGCTGATGCGGTACATGGGCGGCGGCGAGGAGGCCTGACGCCCGCCCTCGCTACCCCAGGGCGCGCCAGCCGATGTCGCGGCGGTGGAAGCCGCCCGGCCAGTCGATGGCGTCGACCGCCGCGTAGGCGCGCTCGCGGGCCTCGGCCAGGGTGGCGCCGCGGGCGCAGACGTTGAGGACCCGGCCTCCGGCGGCCTTCAGGCCCTCGGCGTCGCGAACTGTGCCAGCATGAAACACTTCGACGCCCTCGCCGAAGTCCCGCTCGGCGTTGTGGATAACCGACCCCGCCTGCGGACTCTCCGGATAGCCCTTCGCGGCCAGGACCACGCAGATCGCCGCCTCTTTGTGCCATTCCGGCACAGGCGCCTGGTCCAACGTCCCCGTCGCGGCGGCGTGCAGGAATGGCACAAGATCGCTCTTCAGCCGCAGCATCAGCACCTGGCACTCCGGATCGCCGAAACGGGCGTTGAACTCCACGAGCCGCGGTCCGCGATCGGTCAGCATCAGGCCGGCGTAGAGCACGCCGCGGTAGGGCATGGCCTCTTCCGTCATCCCCGAGACCGCCGGAACGATCATCTTGAGGCGCGTCTCCTCCACGAGGGCGTCGGTCAGCACCGGCGCCGGCGAGTAGGTGCCCATGCCGCCGGTGTTGGGTCCCTGGTCGCCGTCGAAGGCGCGCTTGTGGTCCTGGGCGGCGCCCAGCAGCACGGCGGTCTTGCCGTCGCAGAGCGCGAACAGCGAGGCCTCCTCGCCGCGCATGAACTCCTCGATCACCACCCGTGCGCCGGCCGCGCCGAACCGGCCGCCCAGCATGTCGTCGATGGCGGCTTCCGCCTCCGCCCGGCTCTCGGCGATCACCACGCCCTTGCCGGCCGCCAGGCCATCGGCCTTGATCACATAGGGGGCGTCGAACTGGCTGAGGTAGGCCTTGGCCAGGCCGGCGTCCTCGAACACGCCGTAGGCCGCGGTCGGCAGGCCGTGGCGATCGCAGAAGGCCTTGGTGAAGGCCTTTGAGGTCTCGAGTTGCGCGGCGGCGGCGGTCGGCCCGAAGCAGGGAATGCCAAGCTCCGCCAGCCGGTCGGCAATGCCGACTTCCAGGGCGCTCTCGGGGCCCACCACCACCAGGTCCGCGGCGATCTCTTGGGCCAGGGCGACCAGGGCCTCGACGTCGGTCACCTTGACCGGCCGGACCTCACACAGCCGCTCGATGCCGGGGTTGCCGGGCGCCGCCACCAGCCGCTGGCACAGGGGCGATTGGGCGATCTTCCAGGCCAGGGCGTGTTCGCGGCCGCCCGATCCGATGAGCAGGATGTTCATGGGCCCGCCTGTCGCTTGAGCCTGACGAAACGTCAACACCTGTCCTGACGCGACTCGCCCCGAGCGCCTATGTTGCGGGCATGACCGACGTCGAAACCCAGGACGCGCCCGCCACGCCGGAGGACGGGCAAGGCAACGCCAAGCCCTATTCCGTCTCCGAGCTGTCGTTCGCCCTGAAGCGCACCATCGAGGACGCCTACGGCTTCGTGCGCGTGCGCGCCGAAGTGTCCAAGGTCACCCGTCACGCCTCGGGCCACATCTACCTGACCCTGAAGGACGAGCGGTCGGCCATCGACGGGGTGGTGTGGAAGGGACAGGTGCGCGGCCTGCAGGTGCAGCCGCAGCACGGCATGGAGGTGATCGTCACCGGGCGCATCACCACCTATCCCGCTTCGTCCAAGTACCAGATCGTCATCGAGACCATGGAGCCGGCCGGCGTCGGCGCCCTGCTCGCCCAGCTGGAGCGGCTGAAGGCCAAGCTGCACGCCGAGGGCCTGTTCGAGCCGGCCAGGAAGCGCCCCCTGCCCGCCATGCCGGCCGTGATCGGGGTGATCACCAGCCCCACCGGCGCCGTTATCCGCGACATCCTCCACCGCATCCGCGACCGCTGGCCATGCCGGGTGATGGTGTGGCCGGTGGTGGTGCAAGGCGAGGCCGCCTCGGTGCAGGTGCGGGCCGCCATCGAGGGCTTCAACGCCCTCCGGGGCGACGGCGAGGGCGGCCCGCCCCGCCCGGACCTGCTGATCGTCGCCCGCGGCGGCGGTTCGGTGGAGGACCTCTGGCCGTTCAACGACGAGGCCCTGGCCCGGGCCGTGGCGGCCAGCGCCATCCCCCTGATCTCGGCCGTCGGCCACGAGACCGACACCACCCTGATCGATTTCGTCTCCGACCGCCGCGCCCCCACCCCCACCGCCGCCGCCGAGATGGCCACGCCGGTCCTGGCCGAGCTGAAGGCCGCCGTGGCCGACTACCAACGCCGTCTGGTGGCCTGCACCGAGCGCGCGCTCGAGCTGCGCAGGAACCGCCTGACCGCGGCGGCCCGCGGTCTGATGCGCCCCGAAGACGTGCTGGCGCTCGCCCAACAGCGCTACGACCTGGCGGCGGGACGCCTGGGGGCCGCGCTCCAGCGCAACACCGCCGTGCACGAGCGCGAGCTGGTGCGCACCTCCGCCCGCTTCAGCCCCGCCTTGCTGGAACGCCCGCGCGTGCTGAAGGCCCAACGCGTGACCGAACTCGCCGCCCGCCTCGCGCCCGCGACCCTGCGCCGGCTGGACCGTCTCGACGAGCGCCTGACCAGCCTCGACAAGCTGCGCCAGTCGTTCAACCCCGAGCGGCCGCTGGAGCTCGGCTTCGCCCTTGTGCACCGGCCCGACGGCTCGATCGTGCGCGACGGCGCGGCGCTGGAGGCCGGCGAGGCCGTGACCCTGGAATTCAGGGGCAAGGTCAAACGCGGCGCGGTGATCGAGGGTACGCCGGCCGCGCCCCGGCCCGCTCCGGCCGCCAAGCCGAAGCCCACGGGCGTCAAAACCGAACAGGGCGATTTGTTTTAGCCGCCGCCACGATTTACATTTGAGCTCATGAACGCCCACGACCGAGACGCCACCCGCGCCGACGAAGCCAAGCTGCACTATGGCGACGGCGAATTCGCCGTACTCAAGCCGGGCCGCTATGTCCGCTGCGCGGTGACCGGCGCGCCCATCCCGCTGGAGGCCCTGCGCTACTGGAGCGCCGAGCGCCAGGAAGCCTATGCCGGTCCCAAGGAGGCGCTGCAGCGGTGGCAGGACCTGAACCCCAAGGGCTGAGGCCTTCGCGCCGCTTCCTCCTGGCCGTCGTCCCCGCCCTGGCCTTCGCGCCCGGGGCCCGGGCCGAAACGTCCCTGCCCCTCGCCCTGTCCGGCAAGCTGGTGCAGAGCGGCTACGCCGTCGGCCGCACCGCGCCCCGCGCCCAGGTCCTGGTCGACGACAAGCCGGTGGGCGAGGCGTCCGCCGAGGGCCTGTTCGTGATCGGCTTCGACCGCGACGCCCCGGCCCTGTGCCGGCTGGAGACGCGGACGGCCTCCGCCTCGGCCAGCCGCACCCTCGCGATCGCCGCCGTCGACTACGACGTGCAGAAGATCGACGGCCTGCCCCAGGACCAGGTGACGCCCACCGACCCGGCCCTGCTCGCCCGCATCGCCGAGGAGGCCAGGCGCAAGGCGGCGGGCTTCGCCTCGGACATCGACTTCGACGGCTTCAAGGGCGGCTTCTCATTGCCGCTTCCGGAGGGCGCGTTTCGCCAGTCGGCCCGCTTCGGCGGCCAGCGCATCCTCAACGGCGTGCCCGAGCGCCCGCACTACGGCTCCGACCTCGCCGCGCCCATCGGCACGCCGGTGACGGCGCCCGCCGACGGCCTGGTGTCGTTCGCCGAGACCGGCCTCCACTTCGAAGGCGCCCTGATCCTGATCGACCACGGCCAGGGCCTGATCAGCGCCTACCTGCACCTGTCCAAGGTCGGTGTCGCCGCCGGCCAGACGGTGAAGCGCGGCGACCTCATCGGCGCCGTGGGCAAGGAAGGCCGCGCCACCGGCCCCCACCTCTGCTGGCGCATGAAGTGGCGCGGCCGCAACCTGGACCCGATGCAGATGGTCGGCACGCCGCAGCCGGTCTGACCGACGGTCAGGCCTTCTCCTCGGCTCGCCCCTCCGCATAAACCGCCTTGGGCCAGCGTTTGTGGGTCCAGAACCACTCGTCCGGGCGCTCGCGCACCCGCGCCTCGACGAAGGCGTTGACGTTCTGCACGCCCTTCAGGATGTCGGCGGTGCGGTCCCCGGTCTTCTCCGGCGCGATGTCGTCCCAGATGGTCACGCGGAAGCGCGCCGCCTTGCCGATGCGCTCCACCGACATGGGGATCATCGGGCAGCCGAACTTCAGCGCCATGCGCGAGGGGCCGGGCGCGGTGGTGGCCGGCAGGCCGAAGAACGGCGCCGTCACCCCCTGGTTGAACTTCTGGTCGTTGAGGAAGGCCACCGCCTCGCCGCCGCCGAGCGCCGCCAGCACCTCGCGCGAGCCGTCGCCGCCCTTGGGCGCCATCAGGGTGACGCCATAGCTCCTGCGGGTCTCGATGATGCGCCGGTCGATGTAGGGGTTGTTGGCCGCCCGGTAGGTGACCTGGCACTTGACCCCCAGGTGCACGATCACCGCCGCCATCACCTCCCAGTTGGAGAAATGGCCCGAGACCAGGATCGCCGGCTCGCCCGACTGGGCCACGGCGCGCAGGCGCTCGCCGCCCACGATCTCCACCCGCCCGCTCGACGGCGTCAGCCGGTGCATCAGCTGGAACTCGCCCGTCAGGCGACCAAGGTTATCCCACTGTGCGACAAGCAGGCGCTTCCTGGCGGCGGGGTCGAGCTCCGGGAAGGCGATGCGGATGTTGCGGTCGGCGATCTTGTGCGCCCCGGTCAGCGGTCCGAGCCGGCGCAGGATGGCGCCGCCCAGCCAGGACGCCGTCTCGATCGGCATCAAGCGGAACAGAAGTCCCACAAGGTCGAACCCCAAGGCTTCGAGGCGCCAGGCGAGATCTTGGGCGATGGAGGGGCGACGGTCGGCCATATGGCCCCCGTTTACGGAACTGCGACCCTTTAGCGCAACCCGGGATATATTAAGCAAGCTTAACCGGTCTGGCTCGGGACTTGCCCCGTTCATGTCGAAATGTTCCATTATGGGACGGGGTATAGGGGCTAGAGTAACGATGACGAACGATATCGACCGGCACCTCGGCAAAAGGCTCAGGCAACGCCGTCGCACCCTCGGCTTGACCCAGCAGCAGATCGCTGAGGCCGTGGGCGTGCGCTTCCAGCAGATCCAGAAGTACGAGTGCGGCGCCAATAGAATTTCGGCCGCCCGTCTGTGGCTTCTGGCCAAGGCGCTCGAAGCGCCGGTGGGCGCGTTCTTCGAAGGCCTCGGCGACGATGCCGACGCGTCCGAGGACGACGAGCCTAAGCGCTCCTACGCCAAGCTCGCCTAAGCTGGGCTCGCCTGACCCTGCTTGCCTGAGCTCGGCTGCGTGACCCGGTTTCCCTGACGGGGGAAAGCCTCTAAGCCTAGCGGCATGCCCGACAGCATCGCCGCTCCCCCCCGTCCGTCGCCGCCGCCTGTCCTGCAGGCCGAGCTCGAAGCCTTCCTGCTCGAGCTGAACGCCGCCGCCGCGGCCGTGACCCTGCCTCTGTTCCGCACGGGGCTGGACGTGGCCAACAAGGCCGATGGCGAGGCCTTCGACCCGGTCACCGCCGCCGACCGGGGCGCCGAGGTCGCCATCCGCAAGCTGATCGCCGAGCGCTTCCCCAGCCACGGGGTGATCGGCGAGGAGTATGGCGAGGATCGGCCGGACGCCGAATTCACCTGGATCCTCGATCCGGTGGATGGCACCCGCGCTTTCGTCTCGGGCATCCCGCTGTGGGCCCACCTGATCGGCCTGCGCTACCAGGGCCAACCCCTGATGGGCCTGATCGGCCAGCCCTACCTGCAGGAAGCTTTCCTCGGCGCCCCCTCGGGCTCGCGTCTGGTGCGTCCTGCCGGCGAGCGGCCGTTGAAGGTGCGCCGCTGCCCGCGCCTGACCGAGGCCACGCTCGCCGCCACCGATCCGGTCGGCTGCTTCAACGGCGCCGAACAGGGCGCGTTCAGCCAGGTTCGCGCCGCCGCCCGCCTCACGCGCCTGGGCGGCGACGCCTACATCTTCGCCCTTGTGGCCCTGGGCGCCATCGACATCGTGGTCGAGGCCGGCCTCAAGACCTGGGACATCGACCCGATCATCCCGGTGATCGAGAACGCCGGGGGCATCGTCGCGGACTGGCGCGGCCGGCCGCTGGGACGACACGGCGGGCAGGTGGTGGCCGCAGGCGATCGGCGGGCGCTCGACGAGGCCCTGGTGTCTCTGAGGCGGTCGGCGGACTAGCTAGGACGACGGATCCCCGCCCTTCGCCGCGAGCGCCATCCAGCCCTCCGGCTTCGGCTGCTTCAGATGGGTCGTGGCCAGCTCGGTGAGCACCGCCGCGCCGACGATCTCGTTCTTCACCTCGGCGGTTTCCGGCTCCCAGTGGCTGAGCTGCCGGCGCAGCACGATCACCTTGCGCACGGGCGGATCGGCCTCGAGGCGCCGGTGCAGGCTCTTGAGGACGAAGCAGGCCCATTGGTTGCACGGGTCCCCGCGCAGCGCCCGCGGCAGATTGCAGCCGAGGCGGGTGTGGAACACGCAGGAGCCCGGGATCGAGCGCCGCGGCAGATGCTCGACGTAGAGCTGCCGCAGCCGCGCGGGATCCAGGTCGGGCCGGTCGGCCAGCACCCGGCGGATGGTCTCTTCCTTCTGGAAGGCGTGGGTCCCGCCGGCGGGGCAGCACCCGCCGCCGCAGGCGCCGCACAGGCGCTCGGGAAGGCCGTGGTTGGTCGCGCCGAGCTCGTGGCCGGTCGTCAATTGGATCGCCGGGAGGGCAGTGGCGGGCTCGTCAGGCGGCGTGGCGCGGGGCGTGGGCGCGCGCCGCGCGGCGGCGAGGATCGCGTCCAGGTGGGCGAGGTAGGCCTGCCGTCGCCGCTCGGGCAAGGGACGCGACGGGCGCCGGCCGGAAGGGACCACCAGGTGCAGCGTCGGGGACGGGCCGAGATCCGCCCGCGGCCCGATGGCGGCGAAGGCGGCCGCCGCCTCCCGGGCCCTGACCTTCCTCAGCTCGCGCAGGGCGCGGGTCTGGTCGTCGTGCTCGCGGCGCCGCTGCGCGCGCCATTGCAGGTCACCCGCACGCCGCTGGAGCTGGCGCCGGAATTCGGCGTCGGGCAGGGGCCCGGCCTGCTCGAAGATCGCCCGGCAACCCGGCTCGCGGCATAGGGGATAGGCCTCGTTCGGACCCGCCCCGGCGCCCCGGCGCGACGTTAGGACGGTGCGCCCGTCCTGCGGCTGCGCGCACACCACGCACGCCCGCGGCGCCATCGACGGAAGCGGAACCGTGAAGCGGGCCTGCATGGCGGGCGTCCCTCGGCTCGCGCCGCCGCCGGCGCGCGCCTGCACAATAGGCCCATCGCCAGCCGCGCGGAACGGGTCCAATCTCGCCGGATCGGCGTTTCCTTCCCGTTGGCAGCGGAGGTCCCATGAAGCGCAAGGCGTCGGCTACCGAAGGGACGACCGGTCCGAAGGGGCGCAAGCTCAAGCCGTCGACGATGATGATGGGCCACGGCTACGACCCGCGGCTGTCGGAGGGCGCGCTCAAGCCGCCGATCTTCCTCACCTCCACCTTCGTGTTCGAGAGCGCCGAGGCCGGCAAGCGCTTCTTCGAGCGCGTCACCGGCCGCCGGCCCCAGACCGCGGCGGGCGACGGCAGCGACGAGGGCCTCGTCTACAGCCGCTTCAACGGGCCGGACCAGGAGATCCTGGAAGATCGCCTCGGCGTCTGGGAGGAGGCGGAGGACGCCCTCGCCTTCTCCAGCGGCATGGCGGCCATCTCGACCGTGTTGCTGGCGCTGGTGAAGGCCGGCGACGTGATCGTCCACTCTTCGCCGCTCTACGCCGCCACCGAGACCCTGATCCGCCAGATCCTGGGCCGCTTCGGGGTCAAGTTCGTGGACTTCCCCGCCGGGGCCGACCGCCAGGAGATCGACGCGGCGCTGGCCAGGGCCCGTGCACAGGGCCGCATCGGCCTGATCTACCTGGAAAGCCCCGCCAACCCGACCAACGCCCTGGTCGACGTGGAGGCGGTGAAGGCGGCGCGCGACGCCCTGCCCAAGGATCCTGTGCATGGGGAGGGCCGGCCCCAGATCGTGATCGACAACACCTTCCTCGGCCCCCTGTGGGCCAAGCCCCTGCAACAGGGCGCTGACATCGTGGTCTATTCCCTGACCAAATACGCCGGCGGCCACAGCGACCTGGTGGCCGGCGGGGCGCTCGGCTCCCAGGCGCTGATCGACCGGGTGCGGGCCACGCGCAACGTGATCGGCACGATCCTCGATCCGCATTCCTCATGGATGCTGCTGCGCAGCCTCGAGACCCTGGAGCTGCGCATGACCCGGGCCGGCGAGAACGCCGCCAAGGTCTGCGCCTTCCTCAAGGACCATCCCAAGGTGGAGCGCATCGGCTACCTCGGTTTCCTGCCGGAAGACAGCCGCCAGGCCGACATCTTCCGCCGCCACTGCACCGGCGCCGGCTCGACCTTCTCGGTCTACCTCAAGGGCGGCGAGCGCGAGGCCTTCGCCTTCCTCGACGCCCTGCGGATCGCCAAGCTGGCGGTCAGCCTCGGCGGCACCGAGACCCTCGCCTCGCACCCGGCCAGCATGACCCACCTGTCGGTGCCCGACGCCCGCAAGGCCGCCCTCGACATCGGCGACAACCTGGTGCGCCTGTCGATCGGCGTGGAGGACGCCGACGACCTGATCGCCGACCTGGACCAGGCGCTGGCGGCGTGTTGAGGCAGGCGTTCGGCGTCGCTAGCCGCCTCGCAGAGCCCGCTCCGTCAGCGCGTCGAACTCGCGCCACACCAGCGCCCGGCGGGCGTCCGTCTCCATCAGCACCTCATGGTAGGCGCCGGCGATCTCGACGTAGCGGCCCTGGCGGGCGCGCTCGGCGTAGCGGCGGGCCGGGGCGTTCAGCACCAGGTGCTCCTCGCCGGCGCAGACCACGGTCAGCGGCAGGTCGGCGGCGCGGGCGGCGGCGGGCCTGGCCAGTTCGGCGGCGCACTCCATCGCGAAGGCCAGCCAGCCCCAGGTGACGCCGCCGAGCGCCAGGTCCGGACAGGCGCGCAGCTGGGCGCGGTAGCGTTCGTAGCGCCCCTGGTCGTGGGTCAGGATGTTGCTGTCGAACGGCCCGAGCATGGCGTCGTGGCCCTCGTAGACGTAGGCCTCGGCGCGGCCGGCGCGGACCATGCCGCCGGCGATCAGCCGGGCGGCCGGCAGCGGCAGGCGGCGCGCGGCCGCCAGGCCCATCATCGGCGCGGACAGGAACGCCCCCGAGAGCCGCCTCTCCCCGGCCGCCAGGGCCATCGGCACCAGGGCCCCGCCCATGGAATGGCCGAGCGAGATCCAGGGTTTGGGCAGTTCGGGCTCGGCCCAGTCGAGCAAGCGACGGAAGTCGCCCAGGAAGTCGCCGCGGTCCACGGCGTGGCCCTTCAGCCGGTCGGGCAGCATCCGGTGCGACAGCCCCTGCCCGCGCCAGTCGTGGGCCAGCACCCAGAAGCCGCGCGCCTGCAGTTCGCCGACCACTTCGAAATACTTCTCGATCGGCTCGGTGCGCCCCGGGCTCAGCACCACGCCGCCGCGCGCCGGCCCGTCGGACGGGGCGATGGCGGCCCGCAGCCGCGCCCCGTCCGCGCCCTCGTGCCAGAAGGCGCGCATCCCCTCGGGTATGGGAGCCTCGGCGGTCGCGACCAGGGGCGCCGCCTGAAGCCTCACCCCCGCCCCCGCAGCATCGACTGCAGCTGCATGGCCACCGCCATGTCGCCCTTGATCCTCAGCCGCCCCCGGAGCATGGCCGCCATCGGGTCGAGCTCGCCCTTGGCCATGGCCTCCAGGTCCTCGCGCGAAACCACCACCGTGCAGTCGGCCGCGGCGTCGTCGTTGGTCACGGCCCGGCCGTCGACATGGATGAAGCCCTCGCCCTTGAAGTCGAGCTTCAGGCTCTTCGGCAGCCCCGGGCGGTCGCTCATGGCCGCGCGCAGACGTTCGGTGATATCGGCGACGGTGGCCACGCAATCCTCACGGTTGGAGGGCGCCGATTAGCGTGCTGCGGTCCCGTGGTCAAAGCCGCACCTCTTGCGCGCTCGAAAAGCGCCCCCAAATCAACGTCGAAGGCGCCGATTCCGGGCCTTCCGGGCCAAGGACGCCTCAGGGGTCCCGAGCGCCCGCGACGTGAAACGCAACCTTGCTGAAGCGAGAAGGATGCCCCCATGCGCACCATCGATTTTTCCCCGCTGTACCGTTCCGCCGTCGGCTTCGACCGTCTGGCCTCCCTCCTCGAAGCCGCCTCGCGCAACGACGCGCCGACCGGCTATCCGCCCTACAACATCGAGACCGTCGGCGAGAATTCCTACCGCGTCGAGATCGCCGTGGCCGGGTTCAAGCCCGAGGAGCTGAGCATCGAGTTCCGCGAGAGCACCCTGACGGTGACCGGCAAGAAAGCCGCCAACGACGAGGCCAAGCGCTACCTGCATCGCGGCCTCGCCGAGCGCAATTTCGAGCGCCGGTTCCAACTGGCCGACTATGTGGTGGTGACCGGCGCGGCGCTGGCCGACGGCCTCCTCTCCATCACCCTGGAGCGCCAGCTTCCCGAAGCGCTCAAGCCGCGCCGCGTCGAGATCAAGACTGCCGGCGCCGAGCAGATCGAGGGCAAGGCGGCCTAAACCCGTTTCGATCCCAAGTCTGGGAAGGGCGGTCCTCACGGGCCGCCCTTTTTTCTGGCTAGCCGCCGATCTTCTGGACGATCTGGTTCTGGCGGGCGAGCTCGGTCTGGATGGTCTGCTTGTGGCCCTTCAACACCGTCGAGGCGCGGACCAGGGCGCTCTCGAAATCCGTCGCCGCCGCCCTGGCCGCGGCGCACGGCTGTCCGGCCTGGGCCGCCGGCGGCGTGTCGCAGAAGCGCTGTACCGCCATGGCCAGGGGCGCGGCCTTGGCCACGATCCGGTCGAGGTCTATGGCGTAGCGGGTCCGCGCCACGTCGATCTGGTTGGTCTCGACGATCACCTGGTTGGCCAGTACCGGGCGCCGGCTGCGGTCGGCGCCGCCCGCCGCCCGGGCCTGCTGCGCCAGCTGGGCGACCCGCGCGGTGTTGTCCGAGGCCTGCCGCCCGAAGTCGGGCGCGGCGGACACCCCGTCGTTGAGCTTGGCCGCGTCGGCCTGTAGCTCGCGCGTCGCCGCCTGCAGCTTGGGGCCCTGGTCGCCCCCGCCCTCAAACGCCTCCGCCTGGACCGTCTCGGCCGCCTGCCGGGCCGGCGTGTCGACCGCCCGGCGGCGCTCGGCCGCCGCCGTCGCCTTGAGTTGCGACACCGCCTTCTGGAAATCGCCGAGCGAGGCCTTGCGCGCCTTCACCGCGCCCCCGCCGCGGCTGATCGTCAGGCCGCCGCGGGTGAACGAGCCAGATGCGCTCGCCCCGCCGAACCATGGGCCGGTCGGCCGGAACGTCAGGCCGCGCCGGGAGGCCGCGCCGTCGAGCGTCGCCGAGGTGTCGGTCAAGGCGCCGTCCGGCCCGATGGCGATGACCTCGACGCGGCCGGTCACCGCGCCGTCCTTGGCCTGCGCCAGCTGGATCAGCGTCGCCTCACGCCCAGACTTCGCCAGATAGACGCCCGACGCATCCGGCCGCCCGCACGAGACGACGAGGATGGCCGAGGCCGCCGCCAGTCTGCGAAGTCCAAAGCGCACGCCAAGCCTCCTGCTCACCCCATAGGGATGACACGGCGCCGGCGCTCCGTCAGAGCCTTTTTAGAGCTTGATCTCCAACCCCTTCACCCCGTCGGTCACCGCGCCGGTGAGGTCGGTGTCGCGCAGGTGGGCGCCCGTGAGGTTCGAGCGGCTGAGGTCGGCGTTGGCCAGCACCGCGCGGCGCAGGTCCGCGCCGCGCAGATCGGCGTTCTTGATCATGGCCCGCGTCAGGTCGCAGGGCAGCAGCCGGTCCTTGCCGATCAGCAGCGGGCCGAGCTGGGCCTCGCGCAGGTCCGCGCCGTTGAGCTTGGCCCGGGACATGCGCGCCCCCCTGAGGTCGGCGCGCTTGAGGTTGGCGCTGCGCAGGTCGGCCCCTTCCAGCTGGGCGCCTTGCAGCTGCACGCCCTCCATGTCGAGGGCGTAGAAGATCGTGCCCTTGGCCGACAGGGCGGTGAGATTGTAGCCCTTGATCGAGGCCAGCTGGCGCAGATCCGCGCCGTCGAACTTCGACGGCTTGCCGAGCACGCCCTGGGTCTCGCACCACTGGGCGTGCTCCATCAGCATCTCGGCGTAGGGCAGCACGCCCCCGGGCGGCCCCTTGTCGGTGAGCACCCCGTCCATCTGGGCCCCGCCGAACTGGCAGGAATTGGTGGTGGCGCCCACCAGGATGGCGTCGCGCAGGTCGGCGCCGCCAAGGTCCGCGCCCGACAGGTCCGCCCCCGACAGGTCGCAACCGGCCATGGTCGCCTGCTTGAGGTTGGCGCGCACCAGCTTGGCGTCCTTGAGCACCGCGTCGGTGAAGTCGGCCTTGACCGCCATCACGCCCGACATGCGCGAGCGTTCGAGATTGGCGCCGGCCAGGATCGCACCCTGGGCCTCGCTGACCCGCCGGCCCGGCTCGATCAGGCGGAAGCCCGCCTGGCGGTCGGCCGCGGCGACGGACCCCTCACGCAGGTCGGTCTCGAACATGTCGGCGTGGGTCAGGTCGGCGCCGCGCAGGCAGGCGCCGCGCAGGTCCGCGCGCCGCATGCTGGCGTCCGTCAGGTCGGCGTGCTGCAGGTCGGCGCAATAGAGGGTGGCGTGGTCCAGCCGCGTGCCCTTCAGGCGGGCGTCGGCGAGGATGGCGCCGGTGAAGTCGGCGTCCGAGAGATTGCGGCCGGAGAGGTCCAGGCCTGACAGGTCGCACCACGAGAACACCGCACGCGCCCCGCCCGGCCGCGCCGCCCACAGGCGGTCGTGCTTGGCGCAGATCAGGTCGACCTCGGCCTGGGTGAGCCGCCGATGCTGGGCGGGCTGAAGGGCGGTCATTGCGGGCCCCGCGTGGAATAGAGTCCGGAAGATGCCGGCGTCATCCTTAACGCGCCCTTAGCCATGGCGCCGGATCGGCCGATTCAGCTCAAAAAGCCGAGGTTTTTCAACCTCAAGGCGAGATCGGACCCCTCGAGCGCCCACAGCCGCGTGTAGCCCGCTCGGCCGAACCGTTCCAGCGCCGCCTCGAGGCCCTCGCCGGGCTCCGGCGCGAAGGGCGCGTCGAATCCCGCGCCCGAGGCGGCGGCCTCCACCGTGGGCAGGCCGGTCGACAGCTTGCGGCGGAAGGCGCGGTAGAGCGGCTCGGCCTCCTCGGCCAGCAGCCCGATCTCCACCGGCACGCCGGCCTCGCGCAGCCGCTCGAGTCCACGACCGGCCGACAGGGGCTCGGGATTGCCGGCGGCGATCACCACCCGCGCCACGCCGGCCGCGGCCAGGCGCTCGGAGCAGGAGGGCGCGCCGGAAGAGCGCTGGCCACAGGGCTCCAGGCTCACATAGACCGTGGCGCCGCGGGCCCGGGCGCCGGCGAGGTCGAGCGCCTGCTCCTCCGCGTGCGGCCGCCCGCCGGGGGCGGTGACGGTCTCGGCCAGGATCTCGTCGTCGCCGTTCTCGTCGATCCGCGCGACGACGCAGCCGACCACCGGATTGGGCCAGGTGCGGCCGAGCATGCCGTGCGCCGCGGCCAGAGCGCGGCGCATCAGGCGCTCGTCGCGCGCCTGCTCGTGGGGGGCGCTGTTCACCGGCCTCCCATGACCTGCAGATTCAGCGCGGGCAGCTTTTCCGCCCGGCTTTCGTCGAGGTAGCGCGCCTTGACCGGCTTCAGGTCGTCGTCGAGCTCGATCAGCAGCGGGTTGCCGGTGGGGATCTCGACCCCGACGATGGCGTCGTCCGGCACGTCGAACAGCAGCTTGACGATGGCCCGCAGGGAATTGCCGTGGGCGGCGATCAGCAGGGTCTCGCCGACCTGCAGCTCGGGGGCGATCTCCTCCTCCCAATAGGGCTGCACCCGGTCGAGCGTGGTCTTCAGGCTCTCGGTGTCGGGGATGTCGATGCCGAAGTAGCGGCGGTCCCGGGTGAAGTCGTACGGGCCGCCGGACTCCAGCGGCGGCGGCGGCACGTCGTAGGAGCGGCGCCACACCTTGACCTGCTCCTCGCCGTGCAGCTTGGCCGTCTCGGCCTTGTTCAGCCCCGTGAGGCCGCCGTAGTGGCGCTCGTTCAGCCGCCAGTCCTTGACCACCTGCACGAAGGCCTGGCCGGCCGCGGTCAGGGCCAGGTTGCAGGTGCGGATGGCGCGGGTCAGGACCGAGGTGTAGGCGCGGTCGAACTCGATGCCCGCCGCCTTGATCAGCTCGCCGCCCTTCCTCGCCTGGGCCTCGCCCTCGGCCGTCAGGTCCACGTCGACCCAGCCGGTGAACCGGTTTTCCAGATTCCACTGGCTCTGGCCGTGGCGCAGGAGGACAAGCGTGGGCATGGACGCCTCTGAGGTGGTGAAACAGAAGCGGCGGGCTAAGCCCTCAGGCCGGGCAGGTCAAGGTAAGTCAGGGGCCGCCCGCCTCGGCCGGTATTCGCTGACGGTCCATAGATGCCCCTCCGGGTCGCGCACGTCGAACTGCCGCACCCCCTCGGGGAAAGCCGGCGAGACCGAGCGGTGCAGGGGGCGGATGAACTCGGCGCCGGCGGCCTGGGCCAGATCGTGGCGGCGCTCGACGTCGGCGGCGTCGGGGCAGGCCAGGTTGATCGCCGAGACGCCTACCGCGCTCCAGGCGGTGCCCCGCGAGCGGCTGGAGACGAACAGGGGGCTGCCGCAGAACACCATCCGGGCGAAGGCGACCTTACCGCCGGCGCCTTCCCAGGCCTCGGCCGTCTCGAAGCCGAGGGCCGCCTTCAGCCAGGCCACGCCCGCCCGCGCGTCTTCGTAGTAGACGCCGGGGATCACCGCCGCTTCGCCCGCGTGGCCGACGGCCGGGCCCAGGGTGCGGCGGAAGGCGCGCGGCGCCTCGGGCTCCTGGCCGGCCACCCTCAGCATCAGGCCGGCCGCCTCGGAGAGGCGCTCCCGCTCCGGCGGCGTCAGGGTCATGGCCATGGCCCGGTCGAGCCAGGCCCGGCGGGCGGCAAGGTCGCGGGCGACCACCGCCCGGCCCTCGCGGGTGATCTGGATCACATGGGCGCGGCGATCGGCCGGGTCGGTCTCACGGGCGATCAGGCCGTCGCGCGTCATCGCCGCCAGCAGGCGGGTCAGCGACTGGGGCTGCAGCTTCTCCTCGCGCGCCAGCCGCACCGCCGACATCGGCCCGCGCCGGCTCAGGGCGGTCAGCAGGGCCAGGGTGGACAGGCTCACCGCCTTTTCCGGCCGCACCCCGCGCAGTCGCCGGCCCAGCCGCAGCACGGCGCGGGCGATCAGGGCGGCGGGATCTTCCGAATCGGCGCTCGACATATCATAAGCTTAGCTTACAAATGGATCGACGCAACACCACGCCGAGCCTGGACGTTCGGAGCCTGTCATGAGCCTACTGCTGAACATCCTCTGGTTCATCCTCGGCGGCTTCATCTCCGGCACGCTGTGGCTGCTGGCCGGCGTGCTCCTGGCGATCACCGTCATCGGCCTGCCGTGGACCCCGGCCGCCTTCCGCATGGCCAGCTTCAGCTACTGGCCCTTCGGCCGCCGGGTCGTGCACCGCGACGACGGCGTGGGCAGCGCTCTGCTCAACATCCTGTGGCTGATCTTCGCCGGGTGGTGGCTGGCGCTGCACCACATCGTCCTGGCCGTGGGCCTGGCGGTCACCATCATCGGCATCCCCTTCGCCTGGCAGCACGTCAAGCTGGCGGGCCTCGCCCTGACCCCGGTGGGTATGGACGTGGTGCAGGCCTGAGGCGGGGGTGAGGCCTGCGTCGGCGATCCAGTCCGTCGTCGCGCGGCCGGGAGGACCCGATATCCGTCGTCAGGATTGGTTCGGGGTATTGTCCGGCATCTCGATCGGCGGGGCGTCCGGACCAAATTCCGGCGGCGGCGCGGGTTCGGGCGCGTCGCCTCCAGGCAACGGGCCTGGCGAGTCCTGGCCGGGGATGACGACGGGATCGGGCACGATGGTCGGTTCTTCAGGCATGGCGCTTCCCTCGCTTGCCTGGCGGGAAAGCCGCAGGCGGGGGGAAGGTTGCCGAACCGCCGCGAGGGTCAGCCCTGGGTGTGGCAAAGGATCGCCAATGCAATGGGCGGACCGGCGGTTTCGGCCAAAAAAACGCCGTTATGTCCAGCCGGGGACAGTCGCGCATGCTGAACATGTGTATTGAATATCAAGGTTCGCTCAGGAGGCGCCTTGATGGCCCGAGTTTCGACGGTGTTCAATGCTGACGATCCGATGTCCACGGAGGATTTCTCCTCCGGGTGCGAGGTGATCGGGACGGCAGGCGCCCAAGCCTCGGACCGTGCGCCCCGATGGGGGCGCCGACGCCGGCATCAGACCGTCCCGCCCCAGCAGCCCCGCTCGCACGACAGGCCGGAGTCCGGGGTGATCCTCCGGCTGGAGAGCATCCTGCGCCCCTCTGCGAGCGCCCCCGCCACCGCCCGGGCGGGGAAGGCGGCGTCCAGCCGCTGACCTCTCGGCCTGCGAGACCCTGCTGCAACAGCCTGATTGGAGCGCTGCATTGTCCGGACGCTATCATTTCGAGATCTTCGCTGCGGACGGCAGCGCCGTGACCTCGGTCGCAGGAGATGCAGGCGACGACCTGGACGCCGTGTCCTGCGCCTACGACATCCTGGAAGTGTGGCCGATCGTCGAGGTCTGGCACGAGCGCGGCCTCGTCCTGCGCCTGTCGACCCCCGCGGTTTCACGGTAGTTCGGCAGGAAGGGTTTGCCAGTGCCCCTGTATGTCTCGAAGACCTTCGACAAATCCGGCCGGCTCACCGGGCGCGTCGAGTTCCGCTGCGGCGCGGACGATGAAGCCATGGCGGCCATGTTGTACCTGAACAAGGAGACCTCCTCCGAACTCTGGTGCGGCGCGCGCCACGTCACGACCTGGCACGGACGGATGACCGGCATGGAGGCCGAGCGGGATGCCTCCGGTTTGGAGCCGAAGCGCGGGCGGGGGCGGCCGCGTACGCGCCCCCTGGCGGCGGCCTAAGGGCGGACGTCGGCAACGGCGCTGATCGCGGAGCGTCAGCCGATCGAAGCGGGCCTCGCGAAGCGCCGACCTCCAAACTCCGCGGAATTTGGTCGATGGGTTGGTGGAGTTGGCCTTCGGCCGTTCGGCGCTTGAGCTTCGGCAAGCCGACCTTCGCAACGTCCGCAATGCGTCGCCAGCAGCCCGCCTCAGCGTCGGCCGCCCGGCCGCTGGGCCCCGCCTCCGCTGCGCCCCTCCCCGCGCTCCCGCCGGGATGACGAAGTTTAGGGAGGTTCGGTTGGCCCCGCCGAGCTTGCGCTGTAAGAGGGCGTCATGATTCCCGACCGCGTCTTCTATCCCCTGGCCGTCCTGGTCGCCGCCGGCGTGGTGGCCCTGGCGCTGGTCTGGCCGCAGGGTCAGGGCGCGGCCTCGCCCGGCCCGTTCCGCGAGCCCCTGGCGCTGAAGGCGGCGGCGCAGTGAGCGGGTTCGACGCCATCGCCGTGGCCCGCCGGGTGCTGGAGGTGGAGGCCAGGGCCCTGGGCGACCTCGCCGCCAGTCTCGATGAGCGTTTCACCGCGGCGGTCGAAGTGATGTTCACTGCCCGCGGCAAGGTGGTGTGCACCGGCATGGGCAAGTCCGGCCACGTGGCGCGCAAGATCGCCGCCACCCTGGCCTCGACCGGCACGCGCGCCGTGTTCGTCCATCCGGCCGAGGCCAGCCACGGCGACCTCGGCATGATCGAGCCCGGCGGCGACGTGATCCTGGCCCTCTCGAAGTCCGGCGAGGCGCGCGAGCTGGCCGACGTCCTGGCCTACGCCAAGCGCTTCTCGATCCCGCTGCTGGCCATCACCGAGGCGCCCGGCTCGGCCCTCGGCCGCGCCGCCGACCTCGTGCTGCAGCTGCCGCCCGCCCCCGAGGCCACCGGCGAGCTCAACGCCCCCACCACCTCCACCACCCTGCAGCTGGCGCTGGGCGACGCCCTGGCCGTGGCGCTGCTCGAGCGGCGCGGCTTCACCGCCGACAAGTTCCGCACCTTCCATCCGGGCGGCAAGCTCGGGGCCATGCTGCGCACCGTCGCCGACCTGATGCACGGGCCGGGCGAAGTGCCCCTGGTCGCGCCCGAGGCCTCGATGCGCGAGGCCCTGCTGGTGATGACCGAGAAGCGGTTCGGCTGCGTCGGCGTGACCGGCCCGGGCGGCGCGCTCGCCGGGATCATCACCGACGGCGATCTGCGCCGGCACATCGACGGCCTGTTCGAACGCTCGGCCGGCGAGGTCATGACCCCGGGTCCCAAGACCGCCCGGCCCTCGATGCTGGCCGGCGAGGCGCTGAAGAAGATGACCGAGACCGCCCCCTCCTCCACCGTGCTGTTCGTGGTCGAGGATGCGAGGCCGGTCGGCATACTGCACATTCACGACCTGGTGCGGGCGGGCGTCATCTAGCGAGTGTTCGTCCGCGTACTGTCATAGAAGGCTCATGGACGGCGGCTAACGACGACCGTGCCCGAGTGAGAGGATCAGAATGCTCGTTGCGCCCCGCGCGGACCTGAAGCCCAACACCGCGGCCTACGAGACCCAGCCGCTGGTCAAGCCGACCGGCTTTCGCGAGTACGACGCGCGCTGGCTGTTCGGACCGGAGCTGAACCTGCTGGGCGTCGAGGCCCTGGGCCTGGGCCTGGGCGCCTACATCCAGGAGCTCGGCCAGAGCCGCATCGTGGTCGGCCACGACTTCCGCTCCTACTCCCTGTCGATCAAGCAGGCCCTGACCCTGGGCCTGATCGCCGCCGGCTGCGAGGTGTTGGACATCGGCCTGGCGGTCTCGCCCATGGCCTATTTCGCCCAGTTCGACCTCGATGCGCCGTGCGTGGCCATGGTCACCGCCAGCCACAACGAGAACGGCTGGACCGGGGTCAAGATGGGCGCGAACAAGCCCCTCACCTTCGGCCCCGACGAGATGGGCCGGCTGAAGGAGATCGTGCTGGCCGGCGCCTGGAAGGAAAAGGCCGGCGGCAAGCTGACCCACGTGCCGGGCGTGGCCGAGCGCTACATCGCCGACGTGGCCTCGCGCGTGAAGATCGACCGCCCGCTGACGGTGGTGGCCGCCTGCGGCAACGGCACGGCCGGCGCCTTCGCCCCCGAGGCCCTGCGCCGGATGGGCGTGGCCGTCGTCATCGAGATGGACGCCGACCTCGACTGGACCTTCCCCAACTACAATCCGAACCCGGAAGACCAAGTGATGCTGCACGCCATGGCGCAGGCGGTGCAGGTGCACAAGGCCGACCTGGCGCTGGGCTTCGACGGCGACGGCGACCGCTGCGGCGTGGTCGACGACGAGGGCGAGGAGATCTTCGCCGACAAGATCGGCCTGATGCTGGCCCGCGACCTCAGCGCCGTGCATCCCGGCGCGACCTTCATCGTCGACGTGAAGTCCACCGGCCTGTTCATCACCGACGCGGTGCTGAAGGCCAATGGCGCGCAGACCGTCTACTGGAAGACCGGCCACAGCTACATCAAGCGCAAGACCGCCGAGCTGGGCGCCCTGGCCGGGTTCGAGAAGTCGGGCCACTTCTTCTTCAACCAGCCGATCGGCCGCGGCTATGACGACGGCCTGGTGGCCGCCGCCGCGATCCTGGCCATGCTCGACCGCAACCCCGGCAAGAAACTGTCGGACCTTAAGAAGGCCCTGCCGGTCGCCTACACCTCCCTGACCATGTCACCCCATTGCGACGACGAGCAGAAGTACGGCGTGGTGGATCAGATCGTGAAGGAATACGAGGCCCTGGCCGCCGCCGGCGGCTCGATCCTCGGCCGCCCGATCCAGAGCGTCCTGACCGTCAACGGCGTGCGGGTGACGCTGGACGACGGCTCCTGGCTCCTGGTGCGCGCCTCGTCCAACAAGCCCGAGATGGTGGTGGTGGTCGAGAGCACCCGGTCGGACGCCGACATGCGCGCCCTGTTCCATGACGAGGTCAAGCCGCGCCTCGCCCGCCATCCCGCCGTCGGCGTCTACAACCAGGAAATCTGAACATGCGCGTCGCGATGATCGGCACCGGCTACGTGGGCCTGGTTTCGGGAGCCTGTTTCGCCGACTTCGGCCACGAGGTGACCTGCGTCGACAAGGACGCCTCCAAGATCGCGCGGCTGGAGAAGGGCGAAATCCCGATCTTCGAGCCGGGCCTGGAGGACCTGGTGGCGCGCAACGCCCGCGAGGGCCGGCTGAAGTTCGCCACCGACTCCGCCAAGGCGGTGCGCGAGGCCGACGCGGTGTTCATCGCCGTGGGCACGCCCTCCCGCCGCGGCGACGGCCATGCCGACCTCAGCTACGTCTACGCCGCCGCCGAGGAGATCGCCGGCCAGATCGACGGCTTCACCGTGGTGGTCACCAAGTCCACCGTACCGGTGGGCACGGGCGACGAGATCGAAGCGATCCTCAAGCGCGCGCGGCCCGACGGGCTCTATGAGGTGGTGTCCAACCCCGAGTTCCTGCGCGAGGGCGCGGCGATCAACGACTTCAAGCGGCCCGACCGGGTGGTGGTGGGCACCAAGGACGAACGGGCGCAGCAGGTGATGCGCGAGCTCTACCGCCCGCTCTACCTCAACGAGACGCCGATCCTGTTCACCAGCCGGCGCACCTCCGAGCTGATCAAATATGCCGCCAACGCGTTCCTGGCGATGAAGATCACCTTCATCAACGAGATCGCCGAGCTGGCCGAGGCCCTGGACGCGGACGTGCAGCAGGTGGCCCGCGGCATCGGGCTCGACGGCCGCATCGGCTCGAAGTTCCTGCACGCGGGCCCCGGCTACGGCGGCTCCTGCTTCCCCAAGGACACCCTCGCCCTGGTGCGCACCGCCCAGACGGCCGGCTCCCCCATGCGCCTGATCGAGACGACCGTGCAGGTCAACGACGCGCGCAAGAAGGCCATGGCCGGCAAGATCATCAAGGCCATGGGCGGCAGCGTCGACGGCCGGCGCATCGGCGTGCTCGGCCTGACCTTCAAGCCCAACACCGACGACATGCGCGACGCCCCCTCGCTCGACATCGTGCCGGCCCTGCAGGCGGCGGGGGCCGTGGTCCAGGCCTATGATCCGGAGGGTCACGAGGCCCGCCAGCTCTTGCGCGATGTTGAATTCAAGGCTGGCCCCTACGACGCCGCCGAGAACGCCGACGCCCTGGTCATCATCACCGAGTGGGACCAGTTCCGCGCGCTCGACCTCGACCGGGTGAAGCTCCTGATGCGCGCCCCCCTGGTGGTCGACCTGCGCAACATCTACCGCCCCCACGAAATGCGCGCCCGCGGCTTCGACTATCGCAGCATCGGTCGGCCCTGAACACAACCGCCAGGCGGCGCTTCACGTCGCTGTCACAGGCCGTTGCAACAGTCCCGGCCTTCGCGGCAGCCGGGGGATCTGGCGAACACCCCTGCCTTGCGCGCCGCGCGATCAGCGTAGGGGAAACGCATGACCAGCTTCACCGTGAACAGCGGCGCAACCGACTCGGCCGCCGAGACCCTGGCCAACAACGACACCGGCACGGTGCAGGACGGCGGCGTGCTCCTCGCCGCCGTCGCCTGGACCGGCGGCTCGGCCAGCCCCGGCGTGACGCTCGACAACTCCGGCGACATCACGACGACGACGACCCGCGCCTTCGACACCTCGGGCAAGTTCACCACCGGCAGCCTGACGATCGACAACCACGACGGCGCGACGATCACCACCTCGGGCGCGGACGCCATCCGGATCAACACCGCCATCACCACCGGCGCGATCACGGTCGACAACGCCGGGACCATCCAGGCCACCGGCCTGGGCGATGACGCCAACGGCCAGGCGATCGACTTCGACAAGCTGTCGTCGACCCCCGCCACTGTCCACGTCCACATCATCAACGAAGCCACCGGCCTGATCGCCTCCGCCGACGCCGACGCCATCCGTCCGGGTAGCAACGCGACGATCGACAACCACGGCCAGATCATCAGCCTCGTGCCCCCCGACAACGACGGCAACGACGGGGTCGACTTCCAGGCCAATACCGGCGGGCTCGTGCACAACTACGCCGGCGGCCTGATCCAGGGCTCGCACCATGGCGTCACCGGGGACCACGGCCAGACCGTGATCAACGACGCAGGCGCGACCCTGGTCGGCGGCAACGGCTCGGGCATCAACTTCGACAGCGCCGCCACCGTCGCCGACACCACCTACGTCACCAACCACGGCGACATCCTCGGCGAATCCGCCAACCTCGCCGACAGCGACGGCGACGCCATCGACGTCGACGGCCTGGTCCAGCTCGACAATTACGGCAATGTGAGGGGCCTGGGCGCCAACGGGACCCACGACGGCGGCGCCAATGTCTCCGAAGGCTTGGCCATCGGCGGCGGGGTGGTCAACAACTTCGCCGGCGGCGTGATCTACGGCTTCGGCCGCGCCATCCAGGTCGACGACTCGGCCCAGGGCGGGGCGGCGGGCGCGACCACCATCTACAACGAGGGCGTGATCCAGGGCGACGGCCACGGCCCGCAGAACTTCGCTCCGGGCTCCGACGCCGGCATCGTCCTCGCCGGCCGCGAGGCGATCGACATCCTCGGCAGCCAGGCCGACACCATCACCAACAAGGGCCAGATCATCGGCGGCGTGTTCACCGACGGCGGGAAGACACCTTCAACGCCTACACGGGCTCCAGCGTCACCGGCCCGGTCGACCTCGGCGACGGCTCCGACACGCTCAACCTGAAAGGCGACGGGACGGGCCACATCGGCGTGGTCTCCAACGTCGAGACCGTGAACTTCGTCGGCGGCGGCCACTGGACGGTGGGCCTGGACAGCCACTTCCACGGAACGGTCGACGGCTTCTCCAACCTCGACCTCATCGATCTGACGGGCATCGGCCTGGCCACCAGCGCGCATCTCGGGCAGGGCAACGTCTTGACCCTGGCCGGCGGCGCGGGCGGGCCGGTCACCCTGCAATTCGACGCGCAGCAGAGCTTCGCCGGCTACGTCTTCCAACTGTCCTCCGACGGGATGGGCGGCACGGACCTGGCGCTGGCCAAGGTCATCACCGGCGGCAACGGCGGTCAGGCCCTCGCCGGCACGCCGGGCAACGACGTGATCACCGGCGGCAACGGGGCCGATACCCTGAACGGCGGCGACGGGAACGACAGCCTGTCCGGCGGCAACGGCGCCGACGCCCTGATGGCGGGTACGGGCAACGACACCCTGACCGGGGGCAACGGTCCGGACACCTTCGCGTTCGGCGCGGTGTTCGGCAAGGACCTGGTCACCGACTTCCACCAGGGCGACCAGATCAAGTTCGACGGCGCCTTCGCCAATTTCGCGGCGGTGCAGGATGCGATGCAGCAGGTCGGCGCCGACACGGTGATCCGGATGGACGCCGACCACATGATCACCCTGACGGGCGTGTCCATGGCCAGCCTGCACGCCTCGGACTTCCTGTTCCACTGACGCGGTCCCGGCGCCCCAAGGCAGGGCTGGCGCCCGCTAGCCCTGCGCCCCGACCGTAATGTCTACCGGCGCCAGCCCCTCGCACCAGCGCCGCCACACCTGGCGGTAGGCGGCGTCGAGCGCCTGGGCGAAGGCCTTGGGGTCGTTCATCGGCGCGGCCCCCATGCGCGGACGCAGGGTCTGGCGCAGTTCGGCGCGGCGGCCCGGATCGGCGGCCAGAGCCGCTGCGATGCGCACGTAGTCGTCCTCGGACGAGGCCGCGAGGTCGTCGAGGCCCAGGCCGTGCAGGAAGGCCAAGGTCTGGCGCGAGGCGATGCGGTCCTGGGGCAGGGTCACCACCGGCACGCCCATCCACAGGGCCTCGCTCGAGGTCAGGCCGCCGCCGAAGGGGAACGGATCGAGCGCCACGTCCACCTCGGCGTATTCGGCGAGCATCGCTTCGTGCGGCGAGCCCGCCCGCAGCTCCAGCCGGTCGGCGCCGACACCGACGGCGGCGAAGGCCTCCGCCACCCGCTTGGCGATGCCCGGCTGGTCCAGCTCCTTCCATTTGAGGAGCAGGCGCGAGGCGGGGGCGGCGTCCAGCACCCTCGCCCACAGCCGGATGACCTCGGGACCGATCTTGGCGAGGTTGTTGAAGCTGCCGAAGGTCACCGCCCCGTCCAGCCGGGGGGACGGCGGCACGGTCCCGGGCGCATAGGCCGGCGGGCTGTAGCAGAAGCGGCCATGCGGCAGCCGCACCGCCGCCTCCACCGTCCAGTCGACGCCGGGCGGCAAGGTCACGGCGTCCATGACCAGGTAGTCGATCGCCGACACGCCCGTTGTGCCCGGATAGCCGAGCCAGGAGGCCTGCACCGGCGCCGGCTTCCTCGCGAACAGCAGGGGGCGATTCTTGTCGGTGTGGCCCGACAGGTCCACCAGGATGTCGATCTGGTCCTGGCGCACCAGCTCCGCCGCGCGGTCGTCGGCCAGGCCCTGGATGTTGCGCCAATGGTCGGTGGCGCGGGCGATGCGGGCCGAGACCTGGTCCTCCTGGGCGTCGTTGGCGTAGCAGAACACCTCGAAGCCCGCGCGGTCGTGCGCCTCCAGCGGGCCGACCAGATAGTAGCCCACCGGATGGACGCGGAAATCGCCCGACACGTAGCCGATGCGCAGCCGGCGCTCGGGGTCCCTGGAGTTGGGCCAGGACGGCTGGGCCGGCAGCAGGGGGCGCGCCAGCTGCGCGCCGAACGCCTTGTGCTCCTCCAGCAATTGCCCGCTGGACACCTCCGGCAGGTAGTTCAGCGCCAGGAGGATGTTGCTGCGCGCCTGGACATAGTTCGGTTGCAGCTCCACCGCCCGGCGGTAATGGCGCAGGGCCTCCTGGGGCTGGCCCGAGAGCTGGAGCGCCACGCCGAGGTTGTGCTGGATGAGCGGCAGGTTCGGCGCCTGGCCCGCGGCCTCGCGGAAGGCGGCGACGGCCTCGTCGAGTCGGCCCAGGTGCTGCAGCGCCTGGCCGAGGTTGTTGCGCGCCTCGTAGGCGCCCGGATTGATGGCCAGGGCCTTGCGCAGGGCCGCCTCCGCCCCGGCGAAGTCGTTGCCGGCGCCCAGGGCGCCGCCGAGGCCCTGCCAGCCGTGGAGGTGCTGGGGATCCAGCGCCACCGACCGGTTGAAGCTCTCGATCCCCTCGTCCCGTCGGCCCAGGGACATGAGGGCGACGCCGCGGTTGGCGTGGGCGGGCGCGAAGTCGGGCTTGAGCGCCAGGGCCTGCTCGAACAGGGCCAGGGACGCCTGGGGCTGGCCCGCATGGCCCGCGATCACGCCCAGCAGGTGCACGCAATCCACGTTGCGCGGATCGATCGCCAGCGCCTGTCGCACCGTATGCTCGGCCTCGGCCACGCGGCCGGCCAGGAACTGCTGGTACGCGGTCTCGAACAGAGACGCGGAAAGTCCGAACTGCATGATGTGAAAGTCCTTAGGCCGCGGCCTTCTTGACCACGCCGGCCAAGTCCTTGACCAGCTTGCAGACCAGCACCTCGTCGTCACCCTCGGCCATGATGCGGATCAGCGGCTCGGTGCCCGAGGCGCGGATCACCAGGCGGCCCGTGCCGTTCAGCATCGCCTCGGCGTCGGCGATGGCCTTCTTCACTTCCGGATTCTCGAGCGGCTTGCCGCCGGAGATGCGCACGTTCTCCAGCTTCTGCGGCGCCGGCTCGAACTGGCGGGCCAGGGCGCTCATCGACTTGCCGCTCTTGACCAGCACCGACAGCACCTGCAGCGCGGCGATCATGCCGTCGCCGGTGGTCGAGAAGTCCGACAGGATCACATGACCCGACTGCTCGCCGCCCAGGTTGAAGCCGCCCTGGCGCATCCGTTCCATCACATAGCGGTCGCCCACCTGGGTGCGCTCGAGCTTGAGCTGCAGCTTGTTGAGGAAGCGCTCCAGGCCGAGGTTCGACATCACCGTCGCCACCACCCCGCCGCCGGTCAGCGAGCCCTGCTCGGCGAAGGCCTTGGCGATGATGGCCATGATCTGGTCGCCGTCGACCACCACGCCCTTCTCGTCGCAGATCACCAGCCGGTCGGCGTCGCCGTCGAGCGCAATGCCGATGTCGGCGCGATACTCGCGCACCGCCTTGGCCATCGCCTGGGGATGGGTCGAGCCGCATTCCTCGTTGATGTTGGCCCCGTCCGGGCTCACTCCCACCTCGATCACCTCGGCGCCCAGCTCGTAGAGGGCGGTGGGGGCCACCTTGTAGGCCGCGCCATTGGCGCAATCGATCACTACCCTGAGGCCCGCCAGGCTCATCTGCCGCGGGAAGGTGGCCTTGATGATCTCGACGTAGCGGGCCTGGGCGTCGTCGATGCGCTTCACCCGGCCGAGCTCGCGCGGGGCGGCCAGGCCCTCGGCCAGGCCCTCGTCCATCAGGGCCTCGATCTGCAGCTCGGTCTTGTCCGACAGCTTGTAGCCGTCCGGTCCGAACAGCTTGATGCCGTTGTCGCCGAAGGCGTTGTGCGAGGCCGAGATCATCACCCCGAGGTCGGCGCGCATCGATCGCGTCATCATCGCCACCGCCGGGGTCGGCAGGGGCCCGAACAGACGCACGTCCATGCCCACGCTGGTGAAGCCGGCCACCAGGGCGGGTTCGATCATGTAGCCGGAAAGGCGCGTGTCCTTGCCGATCACCACCAGGTGACGCCGGTCGCTCTCGGAGCGGAACATCTTGCCCGCCGCCAGGCCGACCCTCAGGGCCACTTCGGCCGTCATGGGGTGCTTGTTGGCCATGCCGCGGATGCCGTCGGTGCCGAAATAGGCGCGCTTGCTCATGAGGTTGGGTTCCAGGCCAGGCCACGGTGGGAATCCGTTTTAGCGCCCATTGTTCCTGAGGGCCAAGATGCATCCAAAGCCGGCCGCCGACGTTCAAGCGGCGCCGCTGGCCCTTGGGCCGCCCTTCCACTAAGAGACCCCCGCACAGTTTGGAGACGACGCCGCATGAAGCCCGTCCGCAAAGCCGTACTGCCTGTCGCCGGCCTCGGCACACGCGTGCTGCCAGGCACCAAGACGGTGCCGAAGGAACTGCTGAACGTCGTCGACCGGCCGGTGCTGTCCTATGTGGTCGCCGAGGCGCGGGCGGCCGGGATCGAGCACTTCGTGTTCGTCACCGGCCGCGGCAAGGGCGCGATCGAGGACTACTTCGACCACCAGGTCGAGCTCGAGGCCCAGCTCCAGGCCAAGGGCAAGACGGCGATGCTGGAGGAGCTGGTCGCCGAGCTGCCGCGCGAGGGGCAGATGTCGTTCGTGCGCCAGATGCAGCCGCACGGCCTCGGCCACGCCGTCTGGTGCGCCCGCGAGGTGATCGGCGACGAGCCGTTCGCCGTACTGCTGCCCGACGTGATCATGCAGGCCGAGCCGGGCGCCACCGCCCAGCTGATCCAGGCCTACGACAAGGTCGGCGGCAACGTGATCCTCGTCGACCCCTGCCCGCCCGAGGAGACCCACAAGTACGGCGTCGTGGCCCTGGAAAAGCGGGACGGCCTGCTCAACCGGATGACCGGCATGGTCGAAAAGCCGCCCAAGGGGACCGAGCCGTCGAACCTGGCCATCAGCGGCCGCTACATCCTGCAGCCGGAGATCTTCGCCATCCTGGCGGACAAGGAGCGCGGGGCCGGCAACGAGATCCAGCTGACCGACGCCATGGCCCGGCTGATGAAGCAGCAGGACTTCCACGCCCTGGAGTACCAGGGCGCGATCTACGACTGCGGCGACAAGATCGGCCTGCTGCGCGCCAACGTGGCCCTGGCGCTGGGGCGGCCCGACCTCGGCGCGGCGGCGAGGCAAGCGGTGAGCGATCTTCTGCGGTAAACAGTCCGCTCACCTGGGCGGAGCGTGACGTTGAACCTGCTGATCTTTGGTTTCGGCTACACCGGCAAGGCCCTGGCGCGGCGCATGCTGGGCCGGGGCTGGACGGTCTGCGCCACCGCGCGCAAGCCTGCCGACCTCGAGCAGGCCGAGGCGCTCGGCGTGCACGCCATCTCCCTCGCCGACGAGGCGGCCCTGGCAGAGGCCGCCGGCCGCGCCGGGGCGATCCTGGTCACCGCCCCGCCCAACGAGAGCGGCTGCCCGGGCCTGCGCGCCCTGGCCCCGGCCATCGCCGCCGCCGGCGCCTTTCCCGACTGGATCGGCTATCTCTCGACCACCGGGGTCTATGGCGACCGCGGCGGCGGCTGGGTGTCGGAGACCAGCGCCCTTTCCGCCCAGTCGATCGAAGGCGCCCGCCGCGTCGCCGCCGAGCGCGATTGGCTGGAGGTCGGCCGCGGCATGGGCCTGACCGTGACCGTGTTCCGCCTGCCCGGCATCTACGGCCCCGGCCGCTCGCCGTTCGATCGACTGCGCGCCGGAACCGCCCGGCGGCTGGTCAAGCCCGGCCACGTGTTCTCGCGCATCCACGTGGACGACCTCGCCGCGGGACTTCAGGCCTCGATCGCCCGGCCACGGGCGGGCGGCGTCTACAACCTCTGCGACGACGAGCCGGCGCCGGCCGCCGACGTCACCGCCTGCGCCGCCGCCTTGCTGGGCATCGAGCCGCCGCCCGCCGAGCTCTACGACCCCGACGCCTTGCCGCCCGCCGCCCAGCGCTTCTGGGCCGAGTGCAAGCGGGTGTCCAACGCCCGCGCCAAGGCCGAGCTCGGCTGGAAGCCGGCCTATCCCAGCTACCGCGAAGGCCTGGCGGCGATCCTCGGGGATGAGCAAGGCTCCGGCGCGCAACCGTCATCACACTGACATCGGCCATCGCGATGTTGCGCCGCCGCAGTTCGGGGGCCTAACTGCGCGCGCGTAAATCGGGGGCTGTGATGGTGAAGGCGAGTGTGGCCGGCGTAGTCCTGGCTTTGGGCGTGGCGGGGACGGTCCAGGCGGCGGATGATCCGATCCAGTCGGCCTATGTGCTGCTGGGCGACGGCGGCCGCGCCGAGGCCCGGGTGATCACTTCGGACCTGGCGTGCCCGGCCATCGACGTCGACGGCCAACTGCTGCCGATGGCGGTGCGCGCCGCGCCTGGCACGGTCGCCCAGCGTCCGACCCGGTCCAAGCCCTCCGACTCCAAGCCCTCGGCCTTCCCGGTGCTGGCCTGCGAGGCGACCCTGCCCCAGGGGGCCAAGGCGGCCACGGTGGGCGGCCATCCCCTGCCAGCCCCGGTGGCCGAGCCCAGGCGCATCGTGGTGATCGGCGACACCGGCTGCCGTATCAAGACCTCCGACAACGCCGCCCAGGCCTGCAACGACCCCGGCGAGTACCCCTTCGCCCGCGTCGCCGCCTCCGCCGCCGCGTTCAAGCCGGACCTGGTGGTCCATGTGGGCGACTACCTCTACCGCGAGAACCCCTGCCCCGCCGGCAACAACGGCTGCGCCGGCAGCGTGTGGGGCTACGGCTGGGACTCCTGGAACGCCGACTTCTTCGCCCCCGGCGCCGCCCTGCTCGGCGCCGCGCCCTGGGCCGCCAGCCGCGGCAACCACGAGAACTGCAACCGCGCCGGCCAGGGCTGGTGGCGGTTCCTCGACCCGCGCCCGCTGGTCCCCGGCCGCGACTGCAACGAGGAGCCGAACGACAAGATCGGGGACTATACCGACCCCTACGCCGTGCCGCTCGGCGGCGGCGCCCAGCTGATCGTGATCGACTCCTCCAACACCCCGGGCGACGCCCTGCCGCCCGACGACTACCGGGCCGCCCAGTACCGTGACCTCTACGCCAAGATGGACGGCCTGGCGCGCCTGGCCCCCTACAACATCATGGTCGACCATCATCCGGTGCTGGGCGTGGCCGCCCACATCGACAAGGCCACCGGCAAGGCCAAGATCGACGGCGGCAACGCCGGCCTGCAGTCGGTATTCTCCGGCCAGACCCCGTGGCTGCTGCCGCCCAGCATCAAGCTGCTGCTGTCGGGCCACGTGCACGTGTGGACCCAGCTCAGCTTCGCCGCCCCCTACCCCACCCAGTTCATCGCCGGCTTCTCGGGCACCCAGGAGGACACCGTGCCCCTGCCCAGGACCCTGCCGGCCGACGTCAATGTGGCGCCGGGCGTGACGGTGGAGAAGTTCAGCTCCTGGGTCGACGGCTTCGGCTTCATGACCATGGTGCGCACCGGCCCGGAGAGCTGGGACATCGAGGTGCACGACGTCAACGGCAAGGTGCTGAACCACTGCACCGCCGAGGGCCGGCAGTCGGCCTGCGAGCTGCCCCAGGTGGTCGCGCCGAAGCGGCCCTGAGCCGCGGTCCCTCCGTCAGCGCCGCCAGGTCACCTCGTCCACCGCCGCGATCAGCCGGTCCAGGTCCTGGGGCCGCGACAGGCGGTGGTCGCCGTCCTTGATCAGGGTGAAGACCATGTCGTCGCTGGCGATGGCGCCGACCAGTTCGTGGGCGTGGGTCCAGGGCACCGAGTCGTCGCGCGCGCCCTGCAGGATGCGCACCGGCCCGTCGAAGCCGAGCGGCCCCGGCAGCACCGTCCAGCGCGCGCCGTCCTCGATCAACAGGCGGGTGATCGGATAGCCCACGGGGTCGTACTCCGACGGCTCCATCCACACGCCCTTCTCCAGCAGCGCCCGCCGCGCCTCGGCCGGGAAGCGCGGCTTCATCAGGGCCTCGGTGAAGTCCGCCGCCGGGGCCACCAGCACCAAGGCTCGCACCCGCTCGGGCCGCGCCGCCGCGACCAGCAGGGACAGCCAGCCGCCCATCGACGAGCCGACCAGCACCAGCGGCCCCTCGGTCAGTTCCTCGATCACCGCCAGGGCGTCCTCGCGCCAGCGGGTGATGCAGCCGCCCTCGACGAAGTCGCCCGAGGACTCGCCGTGGCCGAAGTAGTCGAAGCGCAGGAACGAGCGGCCCCGCTCGCCCGCCCACTCCGCCAGGACCTGCGCCTTGGTTCCCGCCATGTCCGAGCGGAAGCCGCCGAGCCAGACGACGGTCGGGCCGCGCCCGTCGATCCGGCGCCAGGCGATCTGCTCGCCGTCCGGCCGCTCCAGCCGGCCCGTCGTTTCACTCATGGCGCTGACGCTTCCCATCCGCTATCCAAGGTCTCTGGTTAGCCCTCCTCGAACCGCCCAGAAAGACGGCGTGAGCGAACTGCCCCCCGATTTCACCCTGCTGCAGGTGGTCCCGCGCCTGGAGACCGGCGGCGCCGAGCAGACCACCCTGGACGTGGCGGCCGCCGTGCGTGCGGCCGGCGGACGGGCCCTGGTCGCCTCCATGGGCGGGCGGATGGAGGCGACGCTGCTCGCCTCGGGCGCGGAACTGGAGCGGATGACCGTCCACTCCAAGAACCCCCTGGTGATCCTCGGCAACGCCCTGCGCCTGGCCCGCCTGATCCGGCGACGCAAGGTCAGCCTGGTGCACGTGCGCTCGCGGGCGCCGGCCTTCAGCGGAGTGCTGGCGGCGCGGCTGGCGGGTGTCCCGGTGATCGCCACCTATCACGGGGTCTACAACGCCCGATCCGCCCTCAAGCGCTGGTACAACGGGGTGATGACCCGCGGCGAGGTGGTGATCGCCAATTCCGAGTTCACTCGCCAGCACGTGATCGCCCAGCACCAGGTCGATCCGGACAAGGTGGCGGCCATCCCGCGCGGGGTGGACATCGCCCGCTTCGATTCCGCCGCCGTCTCCGCCGAGCGCAAGGCCGCCCTCGCCGCCGACTGGGGCCTCGACCCCGCCGACCGCCGCGTGAAGATCCTGCTGGCCGGCCGCCTCACCCGCTGGAAGGGCCAGGGCCTGGCCATCGCGGCCGCCGGCTTGCTGAAGGCGCGCGGCGTGACCGACTTCCTGATGATCTTGGCCGGCGACGCCCAGGGCCGCTCGGGCTACCTCGCCGAACTCGAGGCTGCGATCGAGGCGAATGACCTCAAGGACAACGTCCGCATCGTCGGCCACTGCGCCGACATGCCGGCGGCCTACGCCCTGTCGGACCTCGCCATCGCCCCCTCGCTCGACCCGGAGGCGTTCGGCCGCACGGCGGTCGAACCCCAGGTGATGGGCGTCCCGGCGATCGCCTCGGCCCACGGCGCCACCCGCGAGACGGTGGTCCCGGGCGAGACCGGCTGGCTGGTGAAGCCCGGCGATGCGCAGGCCTGGGCGGACGCCCTGGAGGCGGCGATCGTGCTGGGTCCCGCGGGACGGGCGCGGATGGGCGTCGTGGCCGCCGAGCGGGCGCGGCGGCTCTATTCGGTCGGGGCCATGTGCGCGGCCACGCTGGACGTCTACGCCCGGGTGCTGGCGCGATGAGCGGCCGCGCGCCAGCCGGCGACGACCGGGTTCTGGTGATCAAGCTCGGGGCGCTCGGCGACTTCGTCCAGGCGCTCCGGGCCATGCAGGAGATCCGCCGCGCGCATCCCGGGGCCAGCCTCACCCTCCTGACCACGCCGCCCTACGCCGAGTTGGCCGAGGCCGCCGGCTGGTTCGACGCGATCGATACCGGCGGACGGCCGAAGGGCCTCGGCGCCATGCTCGGCCTGTTCGCCCGCCTGCGCCGCGGCCGCTACCGGCGGGTCTACGACCTGCAGACCTCCTCGCGCAGCGCCGGCTACATCTGGGCCTTCGCCCCCGCCTTTCCCGCGTGGTCGGGCATCTCGCCCGGCGCCAGCCACCGGCACCGGAACCCGCGCCGCGACCTGATGCAGAACCTCGACCGGCTGTGGGACCAGCTCGCCGAAGCCGGCGTCGTCGAACCCCTGCCCGAGGGCCAGGCGCCCGGCCCCGATCTCGCCTGGGCCATCGCCGCCTCGGACCATGGAGGTCCGCCCCTGGAGGAACGGCTGGGCATCCGCGGGCCCTTCGCCCTGCTCGCCCCCGGCGCCTCGCCTGGCCGCCCACGCAAGCGCTGGCCCGCGCCGGGCTTCGCCGCCCTGGCCAAGGCGTTGGAGACAATGGGCGTCACGCCGGTGGTGATCGGCGGCCCGCAGGAGGCCGAACTGGGCGCCGAGATCGCCCTCGCCGCGCCGAGCACGGTCGTCGCCGCCGGCCGCACCCGCCTGGTCGACCTGGCCGCCCTCGGGTCGCGCGCGGCCCTGCTGGTCGGCAACGACACCGGTCCTGTCTATCTGGCCGCCTTCGCCGGGGCGCCGACCCTGATCCTGTTCTCCGCCGACTCCGATCCAGCCCTCTGCGCGCCCCGCATCCGGCGCATCTCGGTGATGCAAAGCGAGGACCTGGCCGATCTTCCTGCCGCCGAGGTGATAAAAGCCTCGCGAGTGTTGCTCGGCGGAGCTTGATCGCGGCTAGGCCGTTCGTCATATATCAGGATAGGGAAGAGTACCGGTTCGCATATGGAGGCGATCCGCGCTTTCCCATTTGTTTTGACAGCCTCGGAGCCACGCCTATTCGCCGTCCCATGTCCGCCCCGCCGTCCAAGGATGGACCGCGCATCAATGAAGATATCCGCGCCGCCAAGATTCTGCTGATCGATCAGAACGGCGAGAAGCAAGGCATCATGCCGATCTCGGCAGCCCTCGAAGCCGCGGATGAGGTGGGACTCGATCTGGTCGAAATTTCTCCGAACTCCGATCCCCCGGTCTGCAAGATCCTGGACTACGGCAAGTTCAAGTTCCAGGAGCAGAAGAAGAAGAACGAGGCGCGCAAGCGCCAGAAGACCGTCGAGATCAAAGAGATCAAGCTGCGGCCCAACATCGACACGCACGACTACGACGTGAAGGCCAAGGCGATGCACCGCTTCTTCGAGGAAGGCGACAAGGTCAAGGTGACCCTGCGGTTCCGCGGCCGCGAGATGGCGCACCCCGAACTCGGCATGAAGCTGCTGATGCAGGTGAAGAGCGACTTCGATGAAGTGGCCAAGGTCGAGTACGAGCCGCGCATGGAAGGCCGGCAGATGATCATGATCCTGGCGCCGCGCTAGGCGCTACCCCTCGTCATCCCCGGGCCAGTCTCGGGGACCCCGCCTCGACAACCTCCAAGCCGCCCCCAGATGGCCGCCGATGAATCGCAGCGTTGAAGTCTTCGCTGCGAGGTCCCGGGGACAGGCCTTGGGATGACCACCGCCTTGGACGCCCCGCCCGGCCGCCCCGCCATGCTGGTGCTGCTGCTGGTGGTGTTCGTGAACCTGGTCGGTTTCGGCATCCTCATGCCGATCCTGCCGTTCTACGCCCAGGCCTTCCACGCCCCCGCCTGGCAGGTGACCTGGATGTTCACCGCCTTCTCGATCGGCAACTTCTTCGCCGAGCCGATCTGGGGGCGGCTGAGCGACCGCATCGGTCGCCGGCCGATCCTGCTCGGCACCATCTTCTGCTCGGGCCTGGGCTTCATCGGCCTGGCCTTCGCGCCGAACATCTGGACCGCCCTGGCCGTCCGCCTGCTCACCGGCCTGACCACCGGCAACCTGTCGACCATCCAGGGCTACATCGCCGACATCACCCCGCCGCGCTTCCGCTCGGGCCGCATCGGCCTGCTCGGCGCGGCCTTCGCCCTGGGGTTCGTGGCCGGGCCGGCGCTCGGCGGGGTCCTCGCCCATCCGCAGGACGGCCTTGCCGGCTTCCGCGCGCCCCTGATCGTGGCCGGCGTCCTGTCGATCCTGGCCGCCGCGGGGGTGGCGCTGTTCGTCAGCGAGAGCCGCCAGCGCACCCAGCTCTCCGCCGACGGCCTGCGCCTGTCGCTGCTGGCCGAAGCACGCCGCCACCCGGTGATGGGTCGCGCCCTTGTCGTCACCCTGCTCTACACCTCGGCCTTCGCCGCCGCCGAGAGCACCTTCGGCCTGTGGGCCCAGAACCGCTTCGGCTGGGGTCCGCGCCAGCTGTCCTACGCCTTCGCCGCCGTGGCGGTGACCGCCGCCCTCGCGCAAGGATTCGTCACCGGCCGCCTGACCCGCCGCTACGGCGAGGCGATGATGCTGGCGGCCGGCCTGACGATCATCTCCGCCACCCTGGCCCTGCAGCCGCTCGGCGCCGGCATGAACCGCTCGATCGTGCTCCTGGCGCTGACCGTATTCGGCCAGGCCCTGGCCCTGCCCAACATCTCGGCCCTGATCTCGCGCACCACCTCGCCCGACCGCCAGGGGGCGATGCTGGGGCTGAACATGTCGGTGGGCGCCTTCGCCCGGGCGATCGGCCCGGTGATGGGCGGCGCCCTGTTCTCCCTGGTCGGCGCCGATGCGCCGCTCTACGCCGCGGCGGTGGCGGTGGCTCCCGCCATACTTTTGTCCTGGCAGGCGGAGGAAGCTGCGCGTCGGCAACGTCTTAAGGAGAGACTCTGAAGACAACGCCGTGTTGGGGAGCGTAATGACCATCGACAGACGGACCTTGCTCGCGGCCGCGCCCGCCCTGGCCATCGCGAGCCCGGCCTTTTCCTGGCCCGCCTTCATCGACGCCGCCCCCGCTCCGATCAAGACGTACGAACGCAGGACCCGGGGCCGCGTGGGCCTCTACGCCGAGAACCTGCGCACCGGCGCAAAGCTGAGGTGGCGCGCCGACGAGCGCTTCGTGATGTGCTCCACCTTCAAGGCCTCGCTCGCCGCCTGCGTGCTGAGTCGGGTGGACATGGGCCAGGAGCGCCTCGACCGCATGGCGCCCTACGGCGAGAAGGACCTTTTGGACTACGCCCCGGCGGCCAAGTCGAAGGAGAACCTGGCCCGCGGCGCCATGTCCATCGAGGCGATGTGCAAGGGCGCCGTGGAGCTGTCGGACAACACCTGCGCCAACCTGCTGCTCGCCTCGGTCGGCGGCCCGGCGGCCCTGACCAACTTCTGGCGCACCACCGGCGACGGCGTGAGCCGGCTCGACGCCGACGAGCCCGAGCTCAACCGCTCCAGGCCCGGCGATCCGCACAACACCACCAGCCCCGCCGCCATGGCCGGCAATCTCAAGCGGCTGGTGGTCGGCCAGATGCTGCTGCCGCCCTCCCGCGAGCGCCTGACCAACTGGATGCTGGGCTGCCAGACCGGGGCCAACCGCCTGCGCGCCGGCCTGCCCAAGGCGTGGTCGGTGGCCGACAAGACCGGCAACAACGGCAAGGACGCCGCCGGCGACATCGCCGTGACCTGGATCAGGCCGAACCAGCCGGTGCTGGTCTGCGTCTATACCCAGGGCGGCTCGCCCAGGCCCGACGACCACGACGACCTGTTCGCAGCGCTCGGCAAGCTGGTGGGAGAGAGGCTGAAGGCTTAGGGCCCGCGCCCTTGCTTTTCGGGCGCCTTTCCCGTATTCACCCCGCCTTCGCGGAGTCGCCTGGCCAAAGGCATGCCATGGCGGCTCGAAATGCTTTTAGAGGACAGCCTCGCAAGGGGCTGCAGCAAAATGCCGAAGTTGAAGACCAAATCGGGCGCCAAGAAGCGCTTCAAGATGACTGCGTCCGGCAAGCTCAAGGCCGGCGTGGCGGGCAAGCGCCACCGGCTGATCAGCCACAATGGCAAGTACATCCGCCAGCAGCGCGGCACCAAGGTCCTGACCCCTTCCGACACGAAGATCGTCAAGTCCTACCTGCCCTACGGCCTCTGACCGCATCATCTTGAAGGCATAGACACATGGCTCGCGTCAAAAGGGGCGTCACCGCCCACGCCAAGCACAAGAAGGTCCTGGAACAGGCCAAGGGCTTCTACGGCCGTCGCAAGAACACCATCCGCACGGCCAAGGCCGCGGTGGACAAGGCCGGCCAGTACGCCTACCGCGACCGCAAGGTCCGCAAGCGCATGTTCCGCGCCCTGTGGATCCAGCGCATCAACGCCGCGGCGC